>Ga0210059_1000804_pt1 | contig 43405 bp, 30 predicted proteins | sample Ectturendosymbi2_FD_188042 | JGI IMG/M metagenome (GOLD analysis project Ga0210059, IMG submission 188042) | Ecteinascidia turbinata endosymbiont from Florida, USA - Sample 2 (SPAdes) (version 2) | ecosystem: Host-associated > Tunicates > Ascidians > Unclassified | place: Key West, Florida... | reverse complement strand
CGCTGGCTGCTTCTGTCGTACGACTATCGTCATGACTATTTTCTGGTCTCTAGTATGTTGAAACTCAGTTCTTTAAAGCCTAGTAAATATACTCGCTGGATACTTGCATCAATAGGCCGTCTTGTCAATAGGCCTCATATTGTTAAATATATCTGTCAATAGGCCTTCAATAGGCCTTCAATAGGCCTCATATTGTTAAATATATCTGTGAAAAATCATGAGAAAATATTTTGTCATAAGGAGTTTTAGGGGTACATGTTCATCTGTCAAAATTCTGAAGGGGTACATCCTTATCTATTGAAATGCTGTAGGAGTACATGGTAAGAAAAAGGTTGGGAACCCCTGCTTTAGTTAAATCAATTGATGTGTTCAAACGTTTTGCTTCCGTACGTTGTTCTTTTCAGTTCTGTCGTTTGTTTCAGAAATAATGAGCTTCTAGATGGCACAGTAAGCTGGGTGCACCAGTATGTTGACATGTCAAAAGCACAAGTTAAAATGGATGACGGAACGACTGTCAGCACGTGCAAGCCTGGAATGGGTTACAGGTTGATAAAAATCACTGTGGTTTTATTTTTCATTTGTTCATCAAAATCCCTGTTCTGTTGTAATTTCTCTGGATTTCTCCGGTAAATTGCGATTCACTTCATCCGCGTTAGAACAAAAACTTTTATCAACCTTGCTAAGCCATAAGGTTCAACTTCAGACAAGTGGTTATCATCCGTTTTTGCGCAGAAATTTATACATGGGAATGGGACTTGCGCTTTCTTAGTCGCAGAGAAAAAATGCATGATACATTTTATTTTCCATTATTTGGAGCAAAAGAAATTCGAAAAAGAGTTTTAAACGGTTGAAATTTTTCCAAGCTACAACACTCAATAGCATATCGATTGTATGCCATCTCAAAAACTTGTATGTACATCCAGATATATAGTGGCGCCACTGCAACAGTTACGTGCAGCTGGGTGTGCGTAACAGGACTTTTAAACGAAATGTAAACAAACCCTGCAGGCGTCTTTACTTTTAATTGTAGAGCAGATTTGAGTAATGCGATTTTAAACTTAAGCTTTACCGTCTCCTGACTTCACGTTTATTCAAGTATAATCTGTATTTTTCTGGTTTAATTTTCAAGTTAGTCGGTGCATGTCAATGCGGCTTCAAGTACCCACGTTAATGGGCCTTTATGGCGCCAGTTCGCCAAAGCACCGCTGAGGTTATGCTCTTCCTTTAGATGAAAGCCAAAGCGTAAAATATTACCACTACCTCAAGTTGGCTAGTTGGCTTTGTGGCATGTATCTGGACTGCTGGGCCCCTAGTTCAGTGTACAATTTCCAAAAATATAATTTTGCAAAGTGATGTTGCCCATTTCCCTTTACGCGTTTAGATTCCGTCCTCAATTTTATGTACAGAGTTATCAGTGCTTGCACACGCAGGACTGATAGGCCTGGACCTGGCGCTCTCCCAGCGTCTCAAATACGCGACAAACCGTTTGACTCAGGACGGTAGTTAAACTTGAACATGACAGTTGGATCCAGCAGTTTGTTGCTGAATGTACGTTTCTCGCTCAGCTTTGCCGCCGGCACAACTGATGGAGCCGGAGCGTTCGACTTCGTGCAGAGCATGACCGAGGGCACGCTGCTATGGGATACCGTGCGTAATGACATCGTAGTTCCGGTTGTATGCACTGAAGCACCACCTGACGATTATTACGAATGCCACAAACCGAAACCAGTTTTGCTCCCGACTGGTTGTAAGTTTTATACAATTGCAATCACAACACCCCTCGGTATCGAGTCGGTTTAAATTTGTATTGGATTTGGTTTCTTTTTTAAAGTTGCTATTCGTGGTTTCATTTTTTGGTCGAGTAGTATTAAGGTCGTTTTGTCTCTTAGGTTTCTATTCACTTGTGGTTATGATTTTATGACTAATATTCGCGGTTTTCTTAGATACCAGATACCTCATTGTGCAAGTGCGCCGTCATTAGCTTCAGCTGAATGTAATAAATAAGCTGAAAGCTCATTTTTACTTCATTAATTAAGAAATTATAATTTGTATTTTTCACAGACATGGACCGTCCGTATGCCTGGCACCCAACTATCATTGACGTACAGATGCTTAAAATCGGTCAACTTATTATACTCGCCGTTCCTGGAGAGTTCACAACAATGGCTGGCCGAAGAATCAAAGACGCTGTCAAAAAACAAGCTCAGCAGTCTGGTCTGTCGAACCCAAAGGTGCGCGAAAACTAAAACATGAACCTAATGAAAAATGTTCTCCCTGTTTGACGTGAACACGTTGCACTGGTTTTAATTTCATTACCTGCACTACTTTGCTGTTTCACTAGTCGCCCTAACTTTAAGTCAGCTATGTCCAAACCGCGGCCCACAAGCGGCCCAGTAAGCTTTTCGCTGATGTACATTTACAATACAATGGCAAACCTGTCTTTATTTTCATTATCTTATATTCGACATTTTCGAAGCAATTGTCTTCAGTGCCTGTTTATCATGTACTACCCACTGGCAGATATCCACGTGTCCACTGACACCTCAGTGCAAAACTGATTTCTAGTTTTTTAGTTTCTACTTATGTGTTCCTCTGCACTCTAAATTGATTTCTAATTAAACATGTTGGTCCATTAGTACTTAACGTGCCTATGGCATTAGTTTGGGAGTGATTAAAAGTAACATACAGTCGTTATCATTCCAGTTAGTATTCGAATGATTTCAGTAGTTTACACTAAGCATTAGTTTGCTAAAATGAAAGTGAGTCATTTAATGTGATGTCCTCGTAAAGATAGTGACGTAATTTCTGGCCCAGCAATACATTTTGGTTGGACATGGCCGCATTCAGTCAACCCTGCTTGTTTTTGTGTAATGTGGATGATTACTGCCTTCTATCGTTGACATCACAATACTGAAACAATGTTTTCTTGAAGGTCGTACTTGCTGGCCTCTCCAATGTCTATACTCACTACATCACCACTCCTGAGGAATACACAGCTCAGCGCTACGAAGGAGCGTCTACTATCTTTGGCCCCAACACATTCACCGCCTACTATCAAAAATACCAGGAACTGGTTCAGCCGTTGGTTCAAGGCACTCATGGTAAGCTGTTCCTTCAGTAAGAAACACCGTAGATCTCAGCATTGTTTCCCACGTTATACACTGACACCGTGATCCATTCCACAGGAATGCAGTGTCAAGGTCATCGCAGTAAAAAACGAAGGACATGTATTCTATGGGGCGTCGTTCTGTAACAAATTATATCGGACACATTTAGCACAAAAAACTGCTAATCGGACAGATTATGTTAAATCGAAACAAATTTAGCTAAATCGAAAGAGATTGAGGTAATTAGCTAAATCGAAGAGATTGAGGTAATTAGCTAAATCGAAAGAGATTGAGTAATTAGCTAAATCGGAATAGATTTAGTTCCACTCCATTCAACTATAGCAGTCAAGAGTGTCGGCTCTGACTGCCACTTGTGTACTGTGCCAGCAATTCTGACAACAGCTAGGCTCGTCGTTGAAAGCAGGGTGTTTTCATGTCTGCAACTGCATAAGTATTTTCGTTGTAAGATAAATTTGCGTAGACGATGGATGGCAGCAAAGTTACGATGCTGGTTTTGGCGCAGATTTGTACGCAAAGTTTCAGATTTGTCATTGCTTTTGCCAAACACGGTTATTGGTTAGGACAGGCCCAGTTTTTCAAGGCATTGTGAGGGACCGAAACAGCCTCTCAAATTTGTCCAGTGGTCTCTCAAAATTCAGAAAAACCTCACTGCATAACCACCGCCAAAATACAGCAAAACCTCGTTTCAACGACCATCTCGGTTTTCAGATAAAGTAGTTGTGGTCTCTCAAAATGTCTTAAACGGTAACCAAGGTCAAACTAAAAGGTTAAAAAACTGTTTAAGCCTACTGGTTTAAAGTGTTCTCCATTGTCTAATGTATAGTATGTTGCTTGTGCCCCATGTGGACTTTGCAAAAAATCCGAAGTGTGGACCTAAAGGAGAAATACACACAGGTAAACGCAACATAGGCTACATCAAAAACATGCTTCAGTGGAGCACTGTAAAAGTATTTGCAATATATTGCAAAAATCCCGGTTTTTTCAAATTCAATCCAAATGTTTATCCGGATTGCTGCTACAGGCAGGACTGGAAGATTGGAAACACACTCGAATATTACAGTAAGAAAAGTACTAATGAAGACCTGAAAACAACCTGCTTTCAACAACGAGCCTAGCTGTTGTCAAAATTGCTGGCACGGTAAACAACAGACAGTCAGGGCCAACACACTTTAACCGTAAGTCCCACGGCGGCCATCTTTTTGAGCAAAGCTTTGCAACGCCATACCTCGCCAGCCTGTTGAGCTATAGAGCTGTTCAAATCCCCTACGGATTCAGCAAATTTTCTAGTTCAGACTTTTAAAACATTTGTTTGTTTCGAGTTTGGGATTTTGTAGGGGTAAGGTCATATGGGTGGCATGTTTTCCCTTTATGGCTAAGTTTACCTGGCCCTGGGCGCCAACCCAACGAGCCATTGTTTTGGCTCAAGTTGTTTTTGGAAACTAGGCAGTCTTTGATTGACTTTCTAGCATATCTGGAGCCAAAATTATGGCTCAAAACCCCATTATTGACAACAATCAAAGTTTCACAAAAGGTATGATTAGACCTCTCTGGCCATACATTGGCCAGCGATAACTCGACAGCAGATTGAGCTAGAGAATTAATCCTCTAAAGACTCGTAAAGTCTTGTAGTTAAGCATGAAAAAAATTATAAGTTTTGGGCTTGGGGTTTTTGGTTGATGACGTCATGAGTTGGGTATGTTTGCGGTCAGTTCGATGACGTCATCAGTCGATCCAATGAACCGATTTTGTGGTTCAAATTTTTATTGGATTTTAGGCTGTAATACGAGTCTTTAGAGCCCTTGATCGACCTACCAGCATTTCTGGTTTCAAAAGTATGGCCAAAAAAAAACAAAATGTTTACAAATACTTGGGGGATTTCCCTAATAAAGATTCGTTTATGTTGCCATAACTTTTGAACCAGAAATGCTACAAAGTTAATCAACCCTGTAAAGACTGTATTATAGCCTAGAATCCAATTAAACTTTGAGCCACAAAATTCATTAATGTTGATGAACTTGTAGCATTTCTGGTTCGACTAAAAATTTTTTTTGAATTTTTTTTTTTTTTTTGAAGCATTTCTGGGTTAATTGAAAATTTTTTTTTGAGATTGAAATTTTTTTTTGAAGCCCAGGGTCAGGTAAAGTTGGCCAAAAACGCAAAACACTTGTGACGTCACCCACAGAGAACCCCAAACCTAAAACGAAAAAAATTTTCTTCAATCTCAACTAGAAGACTTGCCGAAGCCGTAGATGGTTTGAACAGCTCTCTGGCTCAATCGGCTGGCGAGTTATGGCGTTGCAAAGCTTAGTCAAAAAGTGGCCGGCGTGGGACTTAAACGGTTTAACTGCTAAGTTGAATGAAATGGAGCTAAATATGTTCCGACTTGGCTAAATCGTTATGAATTAGTTAAATTCGTCTGATTTAGCAGTTTTTTTGTGTTAATGTGTTCGATGTATTTTTTTACGAACGGTGCCCAATACTGTTTCGTTCCTCGTTGTATTGTTGCTGGTGATTGAACACGCTTTTGAATTTCTGCCATATTCGGAAAACTATAGCAGTTCATTTGTTTTGGTCTATGCTTCTTTCATGATTGTCACCATTCCGGTGAAAGCTTCCAAAAATACATGTTCTCCCCCGCACGCGGCAACAGTGTTGAAAAATGCAAACGTGAATATATGTATTTATCAGACAAAGTTGAACCTGGACCACAACCTGAGAATATTCTGGACCAACAGATCGAATTGTTGCCCCCACCGAGTCCTGACAGAGTTCCAACCGGAAAAAGCTTCGGTGATGTTATTCGTGACGTCAGCAAAAGCTACGGGCCCGGAAGCAACGTTTCTGTGACGTTCTACGGAGCAAACCCGAGGCACAACATGAAGGTTTTTAAGAAATTTGCCGATCGGTGAAAAACTTGCAGCGAATTTGTTTGAAAGCTTTTACCTGATTTTTTACCATAGTAGTGATTGCAAGGAAACGTTGTTTGTTGGGCCAAGAAATTAAGCACCGCCTTGTGCGACGTACATGTGTTTATGCACCACTGTTTGAGTCGCTTTTTGACAAGTGCAAAATACTTTTACATGGAAATTACGTGCAAAATGAAAACAGTTTAGACTACGGCTTGCTACAAGCAACAAACTGTATGTTTTTTTATTCCAATAAGCGAACATTTCCGACATTTTAGTTGGCTTATGATCAGAGCGAACAGCTCTGTTGCTAGTTTCGTTTGTGAATCAAACACATATAAAGGAGAAATTGTCGTGGTTTGTTTTCGCTGTTACATAAGTTGTAGACCGCGCTCAGAACGATCACGAACGAGAATCTGACCTTGCGGTGATGCACGTCTCGACTTCGTAAATTATTGTGGCAGGGCCGAGTGTTTCTGAAGCTGTTTTTTCACCATTTCATGTGGAAATGCGAACCAACCGAAAGCTTTCCCGTTCAACAGATCGATTCAACGTATCTAGCCGTGCAAGAGCTGGTAAACGGCACTTGGGAAACCGTCTTCGTGGACGCGGACTGGGAAACCAGGTTTTCCTGGGTGGATGCCAACGCAAGACGGTCCACAAAAGATGCCAACGTGATCACTGCCGTTCTTGATGCTGTCGCAAAAATCATGGGCGTTCGCTTCGATTACGAGAAAGCGCTGCAGGTGGCTGAGGAAGGAAATGTAGATATCCGGACCATAATTCGCGAGTCCATGGCCGACACCGTAGCAGCGAAAAGAAGAAATAAGTACGTGGGTTCTTCGCTTGGGCTAATCTGTTATTTATTTCTGTGATTTCTATTTGTCTACAGCGTGAAATTACCTGAAATAGAATTATCAATTCTTGTTCCGGGTAACACCAGGGCCATAGTGCCACTGACGATGAGCAAGCCGCTGCTTACGGGGGTTTTCCTCAACAGGCCGTAGTTTTGCAAAGTCTTGCGATAAACGCATTTCACGCGAGATATTCTTGCCAAGTAATAATAAAAGTAACGAACTAAAAGTCATAACTTAGAGTCTACGAACGTCTAAGTCTTAGACGTTCGGGGAACGACGTAGGAAGCACCGTTAGAGCATGTAAGCCTGTAAACAACATTGTTACGTGAAGCTTGCCGGTCTTAACTGAAAACCAGCTTTGCAGCTTCTGGATATTTTGAAAACAACGCGACTTCGCGATTTCTACGCCGTTGTATCCTTCAAAGTTGCCGGGTTCTTGCAGTATGTTGTTAGACACGGACCCAAATGTATTGAAATATGGTTTGGTGAACGAGAGAGCTCAACCTGTGAACCACGTTACCGTGTAGCACGGTGCTGTCTGTTGGTTCGACCTGGGTATCGCAAAGATTGGTATTATCCGACGCAATGTCCGGTATCTGTTGTCTTCTGAACTTTATGGAGTGACGTATGTAAGAAAAAGTGCTATAAAGGTTTTTGTATAACCAGGTCTGTAATCTTGTTCTTTTATAAACTGGTCCAAACTACAAACAGTTGACTCAGACCAAAAACATATTCCGCACAAACTACTTTCATCTGTTTTGTGAAGCACTCTCGCACTAACAACGCTAAGCCACTCCTAATGTGCCAAAATCTAATTGCACTGCCGCGGTTTTATCACGAGCAACTACTGCCCTAACCTAATATTTGCTCTCAAATATCGCTCAGAGGTGATTAGAACTTTATCAAGGTCGCAATTATTCGAGGTTGAATTGAACTGAAACGGCAAACATTCTTGTGCATGGTAAACCTTGCTGCAGCTAATAGTTCGTTCCAATATATTCTTCAGGCGGCATGATAACATTAGTATATGAACACAGCATTATTTCAGTGCGCTTTCAGCATTCTAAAACAGCCTTCTGATTAATTTCCAACTGCAAGACAAAACAACGTGGCTTGAGTGATGAAACTCTGCACAGTGCTGACGTTCAGCAGATGAAGTTGCATTTCACTTAATCTCAGAGATGCTGACCTTTTACTTACTTCTGCTGTGCTTTGTTCGACACGGTGCATGGGTGCGCAAATAAATAGGTGTTTCAATTGGTTGAAAACACACCAGCTCGCATCTAAAACAGGTAGAAGATTCCCCAGTCGATCAATTATTTAATTTGTTGTTTTCAGGCCATGACTTGCCAAACCCTAGCGATAAATGGCCAATCAAGGGCTCTTAAGATGCGGATTTTCGCCTAGTTTATAAGGAAAAACAAGGAAATTGTCACATAAAATTTTTTCTAAGGCCTCGATGGCGTCATCGAAAATACCCTTGACCTAGCCCAGTTGTGACGTCACTCAAAAAAGTTCAACCACAAAAGTGCCCCAATTTTTTTAAATCGAACCTAAGAGATATTCTGATTCTTGTAGAAGATTTGAACAGCTCTCTAGCTCTGTCGGTCGGCAAGCTATGACTGGACAAAGTTATGCCACAAAAATGGCTTTTCGGTTCTTGAATGATCAAAAGCATCCAGCGTTTTTACATTTCAGCGTAACAATGAAATTGTGCTTGACTTCATGATTTTGAATATTTTGGGCATGCATCATTTTTAAAAATCGAATCTAGAAGACTTTCCGCATCTTTAGAGGGTTTAAACCAAAGTGGTAAGTCGGGCCGAGCTTTTCCGGTCGGGCCGGGTGCGGGCTTAAGATTGTCAAAACGTTTCGGGCCTTCACCCAAAACTTTGTTATAACATTCAGAGTAACGGTTTTTTCTTTCGTGAGATAGATTTGTTGTGCTTACCTAGGTGACTTCTGCAATTTAAGTGATTGTAATTTTCTTCAGCTAATTCTATTTGCAGACACAGCTGCGTTCTTTTGTTGTCTGCTCGGATTAGTCTTGCACTCTTTTTGAGAAGGCGACAGCGATGAGGAAAATAGCACGCGATGGCGTTGCTTCAAAAAGATCAATCACACGATTCTTGTCTTGTTTTACTAAACGGTGGCCTACAAACCGGATTTTCATGCCTTTAGCGCTATGCTGGATATTTTCTTTTATGTCTATAGCGTCACCGTGTATTTTCGGGGTAGTTTCTTTTTTTCTTGAAGCATTACATTCCGAAGTATTATCTTTAACTAACAACCTATGTTTGTGCTTGTTTAAGTCAATGTTTTGGTCAAGGTGGTTACTATTTTGGGTGTGATAAAACCGTCTACTTGCAGCTATGCCCGTACATTACATTTTTGATAGCCCCCAGTTGCGCATATTAGCTCACTCGGTAAATATGGCTTTCGGGCCTAAATCGGGCTTCAAAAATAATGTCGGGCTCGGTCCGGGTTCGGGCTTTAAAATGAGGCCCGTTTACAACTCTGGTTTGAGCAGCCCGCTAGCTCTATCTGCTGGCGAGTTGCGACTTACCATGTACTTGCCACAATTGTGGCTTGCGCAGGCCTTAAAGCAGGGGTGGGGAACCTGCGGCCCGCATGAACATTGCATATGGTCCGCATCAGGATTTTCGTAAGCTAAGTTAGAGTAAAACATCGCGTCAAAACGAGGCTCCCTGGTAAGCAGGTACTTAGATAGTAAGCCAAGGGAAATCACTCTTCCTCATAGTTGGATAAAGGTAGAATTTTAGGATAAAGCTAATTACTTTTGCGGACCGCCAGCGATAACGCACAATTTGTGCAGCCCGTGATAGTAAATAGGATCCCCGCCCGTGCCTTAAAGGGTTGACCTTTCGGATAAGAGGAAGTGGTGTAGCTGTGCTGTTTTTGTCACTGCCCTATTTCTGTCAGAGTCAAATATCCTCGCAAAAAGAGTTGTGGTTTTGCATTGCATCTTGCCGGTAGCTGATACATGCGTTGAGTGGGAATTTGATGCGCGTCGTCCAAAAGTGTTAACGCTAATCATGTTCTACTGCAGTAGCTCACTGGTTTTCAACCTGGGGTCGTGAACGATTTTTCGAGGGGTCGCGAGTAGATAATTTTTGTACACAGCTTTATTGCATTTGCTATATTTGAGTATTAGATGGGGTCGTTGGGTTATAGTGGGTTGCCATAAGGCAGAGGTGTCAAACTCATTTTTAGTGAGGGCCGTATCAGCATTAAGGTTGCCCTCAGAGGGCCAGTTTTAACTTTACGGTTGTCCTCAAAGGGCCAGTTTTAACAGAATTAACCACAATCATCTACGCTACGCTGCTTAAACAGCGTCTCTGTGACGTAATAATGGTTATGTTGCAGTGAAAGGAGCCTGAAAACTGAATAACTTTTTTAAAGGGAGACGTTCTGTCAGCAAGATGACTAAAATGATAAAGTTATAACATGGCAAAGAACGTCGTTCGCCTTTGTAAACAAGTATAAACCACTACAGTTTCAAAAAAGCACTCTGAGGCTTAAAACGAAGCTTCGCGGGCCACGTTTGGCCCGGGGGACACCAGTTTGACACGTATGCAGTAAGTGATCGCGGTACAAAAAAGGTTGAAAACCACTGCTATAGCCGATGTTAGCTCCGTTATTTATTTGAACGAAGCACTTGAGTGAAACCACAAACAAGAGCATGAAACATAAGAAAGTTTTTTGCATGTTTTGAATTTCGATACCTGCGATGAGCGAAACCATTTTTCTGCATAAGTAACTCTTTGATTTTAACATGTAGTTTTATTTGCAAAGTGCCGTGTAAGTCAAATAATGAAATCAACAAGGACCTCTGGATGTCACATCTACACTTTGCTGACCAGTGTTTTACACGCTTGTCTTTTCCTAAAATCCTGCAGTGGTGCTGCATATGCAGTTGTCTCAGGGTTCTTCGGAGTGCGATACACATCAAACTGCTTGCTTTCTATTTCCAGGGTTCTGCTCTCCAAACCTGAATCCGCAGGTGTATTCACTCTCGAAAGGGAAGAAGTCCATTCTTTCGAAAGTACTGTAGAAAGTCATGTGACCATCATGTGGATTGTTCCGGAGCATCAGCCAAGCGGAACATTTCGCATCGCGTATTACGCTGACCACGTTACGGAAGGTGGTCTCCGTTTTCCTTTTGAGGGCTATTCCTCACAGTTTCAAATAGTAAATGAATGGGTCTATAATGAAGCTTCGTGATCAGCGTTTAACCGATTTTTTGTCGCAGATTCGTTTCGGGCAGGCGCACTAAATGCACGGTATGACGCGTGCCTTTAACTTTACTGTGATAATTCGCTATTATTTTTCCGTTTTTCGCTCAGACCGCTTTCTCACAATTACCTGCGCTTTTGTTCACAGTTATTCAAAACAACGCGTAAAGGATGCAAAAAATTGAGTTTTTTAAGGTGTCGTAAGGGATCTACCAGTGTGTATTGTTGCAAGCAAGCTTTGGCAATTTCAAGTCGTTCTATCCATGTTTTCTTATGATTGAAATTTGGAAAGTCCCAATCGCAACCATGTTACGGCCCTTCGGTTGTCTTGAATATACCCCTGTGTGAATTGTTGAGTGCGCGTGCAAACAGTATTTGCAATGGTTCGCGAGTGCAATTTTTTTGATGTTCTCAATAAACTTTGAACAATACCTCAGTGTTGCGAAGCAACTCGGAACGCAAAACGTTGAACAGATGTTCTCTCTTTGAACTCCTCTCGAGTTTCGTGCTTAAGGTTTAGGCGAGGTTGTGCACTTCTCCCCTTACAATCGTGTTCTTTCACTACCGAAAATTTACTCTGGAAAGATGGCAAAACTGATTAAAGCATCCAGTATTATCACGGTTCAGCGTGACAACAAAAGTGTGCTTCACGATTTTAAATGTTTGGGTTGCATACAGCAGTTTCAGGCCTGTTTTTGTCCTAATCAGCGAATTTTGTCTGCACGATTCGTAAAATACTGTGCGTATTTTTACAAAATTTTTTGGTGCGGTAGTGATTGGAATAACGCGTGCAGACGCGGCGCGTAACAGCGTGTTCGTCGGTTATGACCGCGCTGACCTCGGAGCTTGCAATGTGTCGTAGAACAACCAGGTCCTGCTCCTTGTAGTGGCAAGCAGTCACCGTGCATGCCTACCAATTAGTGCCTGTGCTTCGCAGTGTGATTGCCTGCATGCGCCATCAGTCACCAGTTTACTGTTAACACGTTGCGCCAATGAGCGTCAGTTGCCTTGCGCATGCGTGCCTCAAGAATAAACTTGTTTGTGGTGAACGCCTCCGAGCACGACACTGTTGCACCGACTTATGATAAATTAAACTTTCGAAAACTCTGTATTGATGACCGCTGAGTCGTTAGCGCAAAAACATGTATTTGTGTTCTTGACCTGCAAATTTTGTGCAAGCAGGTTGAGTGTTGCAGTGGTTGAGCAAACGCATGATTCGTAGGTGAACTGGTTTCTATCCCAAGCCGGGTCATATACACAAGACTGGAAGAACGGTACGCAGGTGGGCGCCACCGTTGCAACGTTCTATTCTATACAGAAGTGGCCGTGTGGTGCAGAATGAGCGGACGTGACGTGTTCCCGAAGGTCATGCAAACACCTTGGCAGGGGTTGTGAAGCGTGTGTAATGAAATTTTATGTTTCAAGCAGTTGTCATCGTTTTGGAAAAATCAAGTAAATTCGATGCTCGTGTACATAGTAAAATTGTAGTAATGGGAATAAAACAACATTTAGCACCGTCCCAGACAAAACTCGAAACAGTAGCTGGTGTTTTTCATTTATTTACTTGAAGTCCCGTCGCCACGGGTGGGCTTAGTCCCCCCAAACAAAGCTCCAAGCCCCTCCAAATTGAAATATGAAACACTATAGATCAGTGGAATTTTTGTCAAATATAAATGTCAAGACTCCTGCACAAACGTAAAGCTTCCCTTTTCACGACTTTCTGGCGATGGTTCTGTTTACTTGTTTGTTGCAAAGGCCGTCCTCAGGACAAACGTTGCGAAGCCGAAGACAATCCTCAGAACAAAAAGACTTTTAAACCGATCAGGGGGAACTTCCTCTGGCCTCCCTCATTTCTCTAGTCTCAAGTGCCGCATAATGGGGAAGGCTTCAGTAACCTCACTTTAGGTTTTTGTTTCCATTAAAGATAATGCCAGCAGATAGCTGGGTAGCAAAACTTGAACCATTTCAAGTTACTAAAACTTGCAAATCGTGTTTAAGTCGTAATATTGTTAATGTATGAAAATCTTGTGATTTTATTCAACTAATAGTAATTAGTAGCTTCTACCCCATCGTGTAAAAACTGAACATTATTGTAATAAATCTGCAGTGACATTAGTAATGAAAAACTACCCGAAGTTTTTTAATTGGGGAAAAAGTGGCAAAGCAATAAAATCAAAGTTATTTTTATTTTTCTCCCTTCTCAACATGACAAGGAGAATGTGTAAACCGTGTAACGGGTTTGTATTAATACATAGCTGTTGCAGGGATTGTTGTTTGATGAAAAATAAATTCTTAAATAGACGTTGGGTTAAAAGTAAATGGTGACGTTTACAGGAAAAGATTTTCTCCAAGGAGCCTATCAATTTTTGAAAACAATGGTACTTCACGCTTCTGTGATCAATGTTTGGTTCAAGTTTTTTCTAAAATAAGTCCTTTCTGTAGTACAGACACATTTTTTCATGTTTACGTTTTCGTCCGAATGCCTATACTGTAACAAAATGAAAGTTGCGTCAATACCACCGCAAACGCTTCCTGAAAAGGTTTATCTACGTACTGCGCTTGGGGCTCTAATTAATTTTCTATCACCACTGAACCAATGTAACAAGAACAAGGATTTTGAAAACTTTTTTGCGGAGCCGGATAGGTGTTTAAAAGTTTGACCTTGGTTTTTACAGAAAAACGTTCTGCAAATTTTTCGGAAATTCCGTGGAATAACGAATGCAAATTTATCACCGAATGCACAGTAGTCAGTACAAATGCAGTTTTGGTCTAGCGCTATGGAAACTAAATGGAGCAGGGGGATCCCACAAGAGCAATACGGCAACTTCAAAAAATTTCCCAATTTCTAGGACGACATCACGCAGTTTCAGCTGAAATTATTTTGTTGTATCAGTTCTTGAAAATCTGTTATTCAACCACTGGATTTAATTTGAATCAAGCTTGTAGTTGCCGTGTTTCAATTTTTCGACAGCAAGTTGCCTTTCAAACATTTTCAAACACACGTTTGGCAGGCTGTCAGTTCAGCGAAATTTGCTTTTTGGTTGCAAAGACGCTGCGCATACCGATGGGATAAGAATTTTTCAATCGTGCGTCTTAACCAAAGTGCTATAAACTTTGCACTCTCGGGGCAAAGTTAATGTATTGAAATATACTGCAAGAATTGCAGGCATAAAAATTCAATTCAACTCTGTTCACTAGCATACCAAAAATGTACTGACAGCTAAAAGATTTTCAATTGGCGAAAAACTTCGTATATCTGTTTCTGTTCACTTGATAGTTGCGCTTGCAATCAGGTTTTTGTAAATTGAGTACTTGACTTACTTCCCTGCATGTGATGAAATTATACTTAATGTTGAGGGAGGAACCTGGCTGCCGTACCAGTTTACAAACCTGGTCCAACCCACAGTTGTCTTAATGTTTGCCGATGTTCTGACGTCTGACCAAATATAAACGCGTGATGGCGTGTTCCGTAATTTACGTTTCAAGAGTGAGAGTTAACTTTAGCACATCACCACACGATGGAGCTACATATTTTATTTCATTTCGTAAGTACTTGAAATCTGAATGACTAAATCAGCGCTACATTTAGCAATTTCTACTGAAAATTAGAAATGGAAGGATTAAGCTGTGGAAGGCAAACCTAAAAGCTGAACCCATTAGTGTCACAATCTTGTTTGGAGAGTCTTCCATGATTCTCTTGATGATAAAAACCTCCAACACAACCAGAATTACGGCTTTTTCTTTTCAAAATAAGTGCTCATCACTTCGCACCACTGCATAATGGTGCGTGTGAAATTTCCGACTAGGGAGCAATATGGGCACCAAGCCAAGTTATATTAGATTTTAAAGAAAATTCTAATGGAACTGACAGACGTGGTGTTAAAGTTCTTTTTCAACTACTTCGGTTAAAGTTATCAAGTCATAGATTTCCGTAGAAACATAATGAATCTACTACTATTGTAAGTTCTTTTTACTAAGTTTAAATTAACTCAGCAATCTTACTATTTAGATATGTCCGCCATGACACTGCATGGGTTCGAATCTCAGACATATCAAGGAAGGTGTTCACGAATCTAAATTCGCTTTTTCTTCCTCTGATTTCTGATCAACTAATAAATCACAACCATGATCTTTCATGAAACCTATTTATTTCTGATTACATTTATTGCACGATATGCACATAAAAGAAACTAGAATGACTTACCACGTTATGTATAACATGAAGCCATTCGAACTCTCTCTCGAATCAGAATCACAAACACAATCAATTTTAGGGCAAGAATAACCTGACAATCATCAAGTTTCATGATTAACTTGAAACCTGTTTATTAGAGCTAACATTTCAGAAAGTGAGCCTGAATGTACACTGCCCATTTCGATCGTGACAGTACTCTTAGCAAATTCAGAGAAGAAGTTTTAAATACTGTTTCCGGAGAACTTTAGCACGTTTTTTATCTCTCACTAAACGCAAGTTGTTTACTCTGAACATGAATCAATATATGCATAATCGAATTGGGTTATTTTCAATAAAAGTTAAATGGCAGAAATACCCTTAACATTTTGTTATACAAATTGACAGGGACTCGCCTTTTTCTAGTGTTACCAATTTGTCACCTAGAGACAAAACACGTTGTCTTAGACAGAACTGGCTTAAATGGCAGAGGTCTACATGGACAATACCATTTACAACGGATAAAGAGAAGGCCACAAAAAAGGTTCTTTATCCAAAGAACTCAAGCCATTATCCTGCCATCGGTAAATCCAGAGGGGAGATAACGGCACTCTAAATCACCCGTCGAGCTAAGGTAATCCGGAGGCAGAGTTCCGCTCACTGGATCGACTGTCAAGGGTCAACCCGGACAATGCCACCAGTGTCAACCAAAAACAAGTCAAATGACTTAATTTTCGGTCTGAAGACTCAAGCTGTTGTCCTGCCATCGGTAACTCCAGAGGGGAGATAACAGCACTCTTGACCATCCGTCGAGCTAAGATGGCCATGAGGCAGAGCTTCGGTAGAGTGGTACCGTCAGGAAAAGACAATTCCTTTCAGGTGATACTAGCACCACTCTGTTTACTTCAAAGACTAAACCACAAATAGTAGCGTAGACCAGAGAAGGAATTCACAAAAAGCGAACTCCTTGGACGGCCAAAATCGGCCCTTTTATACCCCCATCTTCAGCCAATCAGATTAAAGGGACGTATCAGGAAATCACATGATATTTCCTATAAATAGACATGATATCATAGCTATAAATTGTTCATTACTTCATCATTGTTAATGACATCATTTTTGTACTATTTGGTATTTTTCCATGACGTCATTTGTTCAGGGCTTCTCCTGTTTTAATCATTTCATCATCAGCATTTGCTTTCACGCTTGACTGATCACAGCCTTTAGGCTGTTTTTTCTTGTCTTTGTTTGTTGAGCTTTTTCTTTTTATTATTGTCATGTACAGACAATTATATTGTGTCTGCTACACTATTTACTGATTGAAACTAATCATTTTGCCGGTTTGTGACTAATAATTCTCCTGGGAAAGTCAAAATTGCATTACAAACGTCCACAATTTTCATCATGAAAAGCGAAAATGAAAGTTAGATCAGAAGCCTATTTTCTTCTCTGAAATTGGTGGCACGTCTTCCTGTTTACATGTTTGTATAATGCATAGCTGATAGAAATTGGCGCACAACGCCGATCCTTAAACTTAAGACTGTATTTTAACCCTCAAATACTTTAGTTACCATGGCACTAGAAACTGTGTGAACTTTCCGAACACCTCGTTATCACGCACATCGGACAAACTATTAGTCAATATTCAACTAGATATCACGTTGTTATAAATCTTGTCTTTGCAATGACATAACATAGTTTTCGATGTTAAGCAACCTGCATAGCAGGTAGCCGCACGGAATGAAGTGAGCTTTCTATTTTAAAACATGCTTATTAGCACCTTAAAGCCGATGCAGTAAATGAGATCGAGGAGGAACTTGAAGAGTACAAACATCCATAAATCTGTCGCAAGTGTTGATTGTGAAAGTGAAACTACTCATAAAAACAAGAAAGTACATTTCTTCAAATGTTCTTTTTCTCAAAGGTGTTTGATATCATCAGCGACGTGGGATTCTTCATTGTCTAGGAATTTGACTAAGAGTACTAGTTATATAGATTGTTATAACGTACAGTCATCTTGTATGTCATCTCTGCTTATATGATAGAAACGAGGGCTTTAGTAGTTGTTGTACGCCCCCGCAATTGTATAGAAGAGATCCACGAACAGAACACAGCAAGCTGTCTTTTGTACTTAACAGTCGTGAATAACTCATTGCAATGGTCACTCTAAGAGAGGTAAGTAACCACTTGATATGCCACTTTAGTTCTTAGTTTAAAGTATACTATACGCCTACCACAGCCTTCCATTTCAGAGTAAAAGTAACTTGGTTTTGTCAAAAAATTTTAAATAAAGATATGCTTTTTTCAATCATACACTGCAAGTTTCATTAACTATCTTTTCAGTTCTTCTGATGACCTTCATGCTTCCATTTTGCAATTTTTCAAGTAACTTTTTTATCAATTGATTATAGCTTCACCAGCACTTTAGTATCAAGTTAGGTGTCTTGTACACTCTTTTAAAATCGTGCGAAATTTCCATGCTCCTCGCGTATCTCTTTGAGTTGGAGCTTAAAAATGAAGGACGTTTTCCATAATGAAACGTATGCAAAATGTAAATTAACTGAATAAAGATTCCAGAAATCCGGATACGACTGCTGCTTCTGCTTTTGATGTTGCCAAAAACCTTGAATTCAGTTCTAGTTGGAGCCCTAGGAATCAAACGCATCGTACTGGTTTCTCACCCCTACGGAAAGCAGTGCAGCATGTATGCTTTTGTGTGGACGGCGTTAATTGTGTTTGAAGCAAACACGCCATATCCTACTTAAACGAAATTAAGTTGTCAAACAGTTTAAAATTCCACACCTTTGCAAATTGGTCGCTTGCAACAAGGTTAATTCAAGATTAGCTACACACCTTTTGGTGACATTTGTTGATCATCGTTGTATGGCAAAACACATTTAAACTTGCTAGGTTTGTGCTGTTGATATTTAAATGTTTGTTTGATTGCAGCTTCGACTTATTATTGCTATCTTTTGTAATGCAGATGACGCTTGAAGCAAAAATCGCTCGGGAATCATCAAAACTTTTCCTTATCATTATGGCTGTAATCGCTTTAGTGTTTGCGGCAGTCATGGCAGGTTTGGTTGGATATTTCGTGGGTACTGTAGGAATGTCACCCCCTGGACAACCAACCACCGAAACACCTGCGGTTGTTAGCACTACACCAAAGCCTGTTATAACTACCAACGAAGGATCTGCCACAGGTGAAGTTTGCATTATTTATTTTGCATAAAATAACTATTCGATTTTCGGCAGTATCTTGTCCTGCACTACGTTATATAGTACTTCAAAATAAGAACCAATTGACTATATTAGCTGAAAGCGACAAATTTCGCAAAATCGTGATGCATCTAATAGTTTCATGTAAGTTAAATATGAAGAGGGAAGTGGTCAAGAAATCAAAATACAACTTTATCCAAGAACGAAAGCATTTACCAGGCAGCGAGTTATTGTCTGTGGTTAAGGTTGTGCTCAACTTTTCTTGATATCAGTATTTTTGTAGACTTTTTAATCATTCTATTTGCGTTTAAACCTAGTGGCAGTTGTTTCTTTTTTCCCATCATTTGAGTAATGTTGGGTGCTTGGCTGTTTTACGTACTGTAACTTTCTAGGTTATGTAATGCTGCTAAAGCGTGTTGAGCAATGGATAGCAAAATTATGCCGTAAGTGTTTCGTAGTTTTAAACATGAAAGGAACTGTAGATAGATTAAACTACTGTTCACTTTATCTCAGCTAATACAAATTTGGATCCACACAAAAATTATCTTGGAAAATCTACGTCCTTCAGTTGGATCTGATCACACTGTAAGAACAAAGTAATTAAACTATGGGTGAACATCGCTCCTATTTGACGCAAGATTTGCTTGAAAGATATATAGTTTCCACTAGTTTTTATTTACCTCAGAAAGATGCTCAAGTTGTTCGAGTATTACAACTTATCAATTTGCATCTACTCAAGTAACCAGTTACCCTAGGCCGTACTTGACCAAATAATTCTCAGTCAACTTTGCACTCTACGGTACTAACCTCCTACAGATGTAATGAAATATTAGTTTAAGTCACCTGATTCTGCACGTGTTAACCTTCTGTTGTCAGGGCCTCCAAGCGATGTATATCATATTGGAGTGGCTAGGACAGACGTCACTGGACCAATTGTGCAAGTTAACATGGTAAGCCGTACACGATTTGTCAACCTATAGGTTAAGTAAGGGAAGCTAAAAGGCAAAAGACTTACCAAAGACTTTGCGTTGCAATGGTCCGAGGTGGATGATAGGAGGCTAGGTGCTTTCTGAATTGTGTGCATTGAGCTGTTTTAACTTTGATTTTCAATGCCTGCAAGTACGCGTTAAAGCTTGATTTTCATGACGTTCGCAAAACTCAATGTACTAACTGGTACACTGTAAATTGCTGGAGTCAAATGACAGCGTTTGTTTGGCCTTTTTTTGTGAACTTCCCACCAGAAAATTATTCAACTAAACTGAGCAGCGGTGGATCCAAACCCTTGGAAGAGCAGTCAAACAACAAGGAGCTAAAATGTTCATTTTTTCTTGATTTTCCACTGAAAAGAAAAGTTAAGAACATAAAAGAACATTAATAATTGATCCACTTTAAAGGTGTCACAATTATGCAAAAAAGTCCGGCTTTTGGAAGAGGAAAAGCCATATGGCCGAGAGGCGACTGCACAAAATTGCCCACCGCAGGGTCGCCATTGATACTGAGTGTAGCAAGTCACATATTCCTTTTGATAGGATGCTTCTCACACCTTGTTGCGTGACACGTCTAGTAGTAAGGTGTGTTCATCTTGAGCGAATGTAAATCTGCAAAGTCAACTGTTGTTCTCTTTACTGGTTCATCGCGTCACCACGAGACGGAAGAGCAGTGCATTAGTAATTATTGAAAAAGCAGATCCTATGACCGAAAAGCCATTCAGAATTACTTGTTCGACCACTGTACGATATCCGAAAAAAGAGTTGAAATAAGTTCAAAAGTTTGCAAAGTTTTGCTCACAGCAACTTTTCAAGTTGCCAAGACGAAAGCAAGAAAAGTTATTAGTTGATTTATTGCAAATGGCAAACTGTGCCCAATGCGATTGAGACAACTCGATGATGGTTTCATGGTAGATGCTACTACCCAACAGATAACACTTTGTTCTGATTTGCGGGCATATTAGTATGACATGAAAACATATTAGGAAAAAAATGATGATGTCAATGTCACCAAATGATCGCTGCAAAATAGGCAACGTAACGGCATTGCAAAATCATTTGTGAGTCACAAACTTGTGAAGATTACTGACTGGCCCACGCATTCTCAGCCGATTCGGTTCAGTGTTGTGCTGAGACCGAATTTTGAGGAGACCCGATGAGTGGCTACACTGGAATTTAGACTTTATCTTGAAAAAAAATCAGGCAAGTTAGTTTGGAATAAAAAACATGGTAGTTGTAAAATTTTTATGTGGTAAATTTTTAGTGCATCAGCTCATGGAGTTTATTTAAGATTGTGTCTCTGTAGGAAGATAGGCCGTGTTGCAAGATCTGAAAAGGTAGAGCTAAGCAGGTTCAGCATTTGGTGTTTATAACAAAATAACCAGGGCTGGTAAAATACTTCATCAGCGCAATGGCCAGGCGAACTCTCATAAACAATCAAAGCGTCGCGCTTGAGGTCAAACGTGGTTTTTATTTATTTTTATAACTGGGTTTGGAATGTTAAACTAGGTAAGATTTCAAATGTCAAGAAGGGAGGCGTGCTTGAGAAAGCGCACATAAAGACATTTTGATGTCCAAATTCCAGAATGTGGTACCACATGTAAATTCGGCCAAATTTTCAAAAAGTCTCAAAAAAACCCAAAAGACAAAACAAAACTTTTCGGCCAAACCACTCCTGAACATGGCCAAATTTTCATCATTTGGCTTGGCCGTAAAAAGGCCAAGTTACCAACCATGCCTAGAACTTCCAGTTTTCCTGTACTGTATTTGTGGCTAAATGTGCAAGAATATACATGTATGTTTGGCACCACCGCTCAACGAAGGTATTATGTAGTAGTAATGTAAGTCGTATGAAAAGCACACCCAAAGCTCAGGTACTTCAAATGGTTTAAAGCAGGTGTTCTCAACCTTGTTCCTACCGTTTACCCCTTGCCAGCTTCCTAACATAAAATTTACCCCCCACTTTGTTTTACTCAGTAGCGCCGTAGAAAAAAACAAAGTATTGTAACTTCAGCATCATTAAATTTACCCCCAGTATAGGTAAAATTTACCCCAGGGGGTAAATTTACCCCCGGTTGAGAACCCCTGTTTTAAAGTGTCTTCTTGAAAACATTAGGTACTTCCCCTAGGATATAGTTGTCTGCTCCGATTAAGTCTGTGAAAAGGTTTCCATCAAGTATTTGCACCGCTTTGGGTAAAAGCAGTCATTTCTCAGGCCCGTATCCAGGTTTTAAAATTTAGGGGGTCAAAATACATTTTAAGGGGGAATTATTTTTATTTTTATTATATGTTTAAGATAAATTTTCCTGGGCGCAACAAAATTTGGGAGGGCACAAAAATTTGGAGGGTAACTGCCCATGAATGCCCCCCCCCTCTGTGGCTACGGGCCTGGTCATGCTGCGTTTACTGCGACTGTAGTTGGAGCTCTGTGGCACGTAGCGTTGAGCGCTCATTATAAAAAAAAGCATAACTACTTTGATAGCCACTGCGCCAGCCCACGGGCGTCGGAAGGATTTTTTCCAGGGAAGGAGCCAATAGTGAATTTTTCAAGGGGTGGCCAACAGGATTTTTTCTAGGGGGGCAACAGTGGTGAAATTTCATTTTATCAATTTCGAAACTAAGAGATTTTTCTCTAAAAAGTGAATACCAAAATATTAAATTTCTAAGACCAGGGGGCCAAAGCCCTCCTGCAACCCGCTTCTGACGCCCATGGGCTTGTCAAACTTTGCGCGGCACTAGTAAATGTTCAAATACTGGTATGGCTTTTTTCAGAGGCAGAATAAACCATCCTTTTCGCTGAACGTCCAAAGCGTTTAGAACAGGGGTGGCGAACATGCAGGCCGCAAAAGAATTTGGTGCGGCCCGCGAAGCATTCAGGCGAGACCAGCGGTCTTGAACTTCGTTTGCTGTTTGTTTCTGTTGATGAACAATTTTTTTCGTTTTTAACAGGTTTCATAGTATGACTGAAAAGTTGTGCGGCCCGCTTATTCAGCGGTAACTGACAAAGTGGCCCGCGATAGCAAATCGGTTCGTCACCCCTGGTTCAGAATGTCTGGATGCACTTGTAACTAGGACAGGTTTTTTAAGCTGTTTTAGGGACCCGATTCAGGTCCCTAGAATTGAAAATCGGGTCCCTAGAATCAGCGAAAATTGGGTCCCTAGAATCAGAGAAATCGGGTCCCTACAGGTCCATAGCGGGTACCTAACACTTTCCGTAAAAAAAACTGAAGTAGGACAATGTTAAAGTACATATGAAAACTTAAATATGTATTTCAGCACCTCCGTTTCCGACTCTCTTCCCCAAACGTGAACTTTGGATCAGCAACTGACTATGAGATGAATCACAAGCGCAACTTCCTGCTCAGTGAAGGTTCAAATATATCATCGGTTACCAAACGGGTGCCATTTATAATACTCAGGGGTGTTAAATTAATACATTTTTCAATAAATCATTAAAACTACATTTTCGAATGTTATCAATGCTCATAGCAAATTGCAGGGTTTCGCCACTGAGTGCCGCAAACTGGATTATCTCTTCTGTAGGATGCCGAAAGCCTAAAAAGTTTGAGAAACACTGAAATAAATAAAAAATTATCCGGCTAACTACAATGAAAATGTATCAGAACTACTGTAAAAATGAAAAGCAGTATTATTTATAATTCTGAAAAGTTTCCGATTTATACACTCCAGCTATAAACTTCTGGCAGTAAAAGCATTGGGTTCACCTATCTATAAGCGCTAGGAACAAAGATCCGAACTATTTACAAAAACAGCATGACACACATTGGTTCGTGAACACAAAACTGCTCATCTTGCTGAGCACACACAACGCCAGATCAACAGATCAACAGAAGGTTGCACCGAATAGGATTTTAAAGCATGGACCGCCTCAGTTGGTAGAGAGGCCTTGTTATTTCTGGATACCTTGACCAAAATATAGTAATTTTTTAATTGCTGACAAAAGTGTCTGGTCAATATGCATCATTGGAAGATATCAGCGTTAAGCAAGTTTTGCAGGGTTATTTCTTTTTTTGTACACGTGCTGAAAACTTTTGTTAAGTTACGTGAAAGCCTTTACAGAAAAAGGTACAGCAAAGTGGATTTGATTGGATTTGAGAAAAGACTCTGTGCGCATACATTTTCAGATTTAATTTTTTCTTTTCAGATGGGCTATGCTCATCCAAGGCAAGTTGCCAATGGCCTTCACACGCGTCTTTACAGTCGCGCTTATGTCATCGCGGATGAAGAAAAAAAATCGCGAGTGGCGTTTGTGAGTTTTGATGGCGGAATGACGTCACAATTATTGAAGCTTGAAGTAGTAAAGCGTCTACAAGAAAAGCATGGTGACTTGTAAGAGAACATTTTAGTTATCTTTTACTGTATTTTGAGATAAACTTGATCTCATTTGCCAGCTAATCAAAAAACATAAATTTGACGGTAAAGTTAACTATGTTAAATTAAGCATTTTACATGTCTAGGAATTTTGCAGCAGTCATGAAAGGATGTTAATAGCCTCTTCAACTCTAGAGAAATTATTTACAGATTTACTGAAAAAAATGTTGTTATATCCGGTTCTCACACACATTCCGGTCCAGCTGGCTTCTTTCAGTTTATGTTATTTGAGGTCACGTCCTTCGGACATATTGAACAATCAACCAGAGCATTTGTAGATGGAATTGTGGAAAGCATCGAGCAAGGTTAGAGTATTATGCAGAGCTTGTCACGAAATACGCTTTCGGGGCAAAAACGTCACTCCAGCTACCCCTCCTCTTATTCGAAGAAAACAGTCACGGTTTGATTAAGATTTACTGAGTCCTGATGTCTCTGAGGATTTTTCCAACGCATGGATGCCGTGGACCAATAATGCTTTCGCAATATCTATTTCTGTGCTGCCCTGCTGCCGAACTTCTGTTTGATTAAATATTTTGTTTTACAAATGGGTAAATTTCAGTGTTAAGGTTGGTCTATGTAAAGCAAATTTTTGTTCTTAAGTTTAAGCTTCACACTTCTATAATTTTCCTACCTGAGCCGAGATCCACAGCTTCAGTGTACTTGTGCAATTTGTCCTAGAAGGACAACTAGTATGTCTTGGAGGCGAAGCTGTGTAGTCGCAAGCACATTTTTTGAGAAAAGCATGAAAGTTTTGTGTTGATTTATGTGAAACTGATGCTAAGATTTTCACAAAAAAATTGTAACTCAGTCTTAATACTGCTTTAGATCAAATCTGTGTTCTCTTATGCGCCGTTAAAACTAAATGTCTGATTTCGGTTTGTGCATTTTTGCAGCAAATTTGAACCTAAAAGAAGGCAGAATTAAGATCGGCACAGACTACGTGACAGATGGGAACATCAATAGGAGCCCGACATCTTATTTGTTAAATCCGAAAGAAGAAAGGGACAAGTAAGTTTCGGGCTTAACCAGACCTATGGATCTGTAAAAATGCGCGGGTCATTTTATATAGGTGGACTTCAATGGATGTTGGTAGAATATGGAAGTTTTCACACCTATCACGCATCTCATTTTTTATGCTTAACATTTCTATCACCAAATACATTAAATATTCAGTTCATAAAAGTATTACAAGTATTTAAAAAACAATTTGGAAGTTATTTTGCTGCATTATTTTTCATTAAACATCTTTTGAAACATGCAATTACATCAACTGTTTTAAGTGGCACAGCCTGACTTCTTTCAAACCTAGCTCTTTCGTTTCAAGGAAGAAAAACGTGATTTTAACAAAATATTTTTGCACAAATTTACCACGTATTTAACAAAAAATAAACAACTCTTTATTCAAATAGAGGACTGAAGATGCGTAATTTTACGTGAAATCGATCTCCTATTAAAAATTTGCCTGATAGGTTTTTTTGTTCATCCCCGTTGTGGAGAGACATATTTAAAAGTTAATGAATTAATATTTCATATTTTACGAGATACACTTGAAATAAGCAATGTCTTTAACACTTATGTTTTGCTGCATGGATGAAAGACGTGGTATTGCTTGCTGATGACTTTATTAATGCTTGAAGGGGATTTTTCCACAACGTAACGACATTATTTCCGGTTCCATCCATACTGTACGTGGGAGCAAATTTTTGCATTTGATTTTCAAACTTCAATTAAAATAGTAATATTTTCTATCTTTTACCAAATGAAAAAGTAAATAATCAAGTTGTTTCACCAACATTTCTCTTGAAAGTCCTATAAGGAACATTTACATTTATTCCTCACGCTGTGTAGTGGTAAACTATTTTTTCTGCAAACAACTTTTGCAAAGTAAAACCACCAAGTTTGCCAAGTTCATGCCATGAAATGTTGCAGTCAGTTTATAGTGTTGCGCATTGAGTTATATGAAAGACGAGATTCTTCATGTGCTGGAAGACATCTAGACTGAAAATACTGTAATTTTAAAAGCTTGTCCTTCACAACTCTACCTGCAACAAATAGAGTGGGGCTGATCGTCACTCTAGTTCATTAGTTCAAGCGTCTTCGGAGGTTTGAGAAAATTGCTTTTTTCCAGGTGGAATTTTTTGTCCTTTCGGGCCAAAAGTACAGTGGTTTGTTTGATTTTGGTTGCATTGTACGTTTTCACAGCTGTAGTTGGGATTGCAATGCCTAAATTTTTGTCACTGCAATCCAAAACAAATGCGGCTTTTCATAATTTTTTAATTTTTTATCAGAGCTTTATTTGTCAACGTTTCGCGGTTCAATTGTCAGGAAGCTCGCATATCGGATCACTTCGATGCAATAGCTGTACGAAGAAAAGAAACTTATTACCTGAGAGCCATCTTTCAGTTTCTGCGCAACGTTTTGGCAGAAGCCATGGTGTCAAATATACCTTTCTCTACCATAGCTAATGTACCAATTTGGAAAAAAGAGGTGTACTCGTAGATGCAGAAAGATGGATTACAATTAAGCAAGTGCGGTCTATAAAAAGAGGACTGGGCTTTTTGCAATATGATTTATTTTAAATCAAAAAGTGTACAGCACTATATTCAGTGGTTGAAGTGCACGAGTCTAGTAAAACACAACACCTGGTATTTTAACTTGTAACCTTTCAATCTCATATGCAATTCAGTTTTTTTGTTTCATCACCGAAACACACGAACAATTGTCGGTGAGTCTGGCTGCATCAATTGAGACGTTTGATTGTACCAGCTTTACTTTGCTGTGCAATATTCACATTTTTACTCAAGGTAATTTATTCACAAAACATCATTAGTATTACGTTTCAAAAGAAAAAAAGATAAATTGCCCCAACTGCCACGTGTGTTTGTTCGTTCAAATTAAGATACACTGTGTTTTTACATATATAAACTGAGGACTGGCTGCCGTAAAAAATAAGTCTGCTCTTTAGTGCTGCGTTTCATTGTGCCCCAAATGCGTTTTATAGCTACTCACCAACTTATGCATAATTTTGCATTTCACTGTAGGTATTCAGCAGACACTGATCAAGATATGACATTGATTAAAATGGAGACTACAGATGGTAAGAATATTCAGAAAACATTAATCTGTATTTTGCGGTAGCTGATGCTGCTTCGTATCACTTGTCTCCTATAAACCAGTACGCTTCAGGATTTCTTTACTAGGTAGTATTTAAATATACAGCATCATCAGAAATCAACATCACTTTATGTACAATTTGGAAAGAACAAGTAAACCGGATTAAAATATGGGAATAATCTGAGAATGATATTTCAGCAAACTAGGAAAGAGTTCCTAATGCTATTCCAAAATAAGGTTAATTTTTTGATATCCTCTAGAGCAGTGGTTCCCAACCTGGGGTACATTTGTTTCTCCGAAGGAGTACATTTAAGGTTAGCAATAGAATAGCAAAATATACTCACATATAATTCTTTTTCAAGTATTTATACATATATCAGTGAATGTTCTTTTCAAAAATCATTATATGCTTGTTGTTAAATATATCTATGATCATGAATAATCACGATAAAATGTTTTGACATAGGTAATTTTAGGGCTACATCTTCATCTGTCGAAGTGCTGAAGGGGTACATGCTTATCTATTGGAAAGCTGAAGGGGTACATGCTCATCTGTCGGAATACTGAAGGGGTACATGGGAAGAGAGCGGTTGGGAACCCCTGCTGTAGAGTATATTTACATTTGCTTGAGTAAAATGGATAAAACAGGGAAGACCGTTTTACAGAAGCAGTGACATTTGCTGCAGTGGACGGCAGCGGTCCGAAAAGTGCTGACTGGATATCATTCGAATAAGTTAGTTCATATTGTCGCATTGCAATTTGGGGGTAAAAGTTATTCCTAGAACTGCTACTTACCTAGAAAAAACTATCAATAATAGAAATCGGTCGTCCTGAAAAAACTTCTATCTCCAGTCGTTTGGTTATCTTCCTTGCTTGCAGTAGAAAAATTTTATGAAATGTTCAGCATTATGATTCATGACTAGTGTAATCTCTATGGTACACTCGTGCTAAGTGTACCAAGCTACTTATTGTATACGTTATATTATGAAAAAAATTAGTTAGTGACAAAACAAAATGTTTTGCTTGTGTGGACTAGTGCTTACGAAGATGTTTGGTCCGAAAACATTTCGATACAAAAGCAAAGCCCCGTGCAAAAAAAGCAGGAAAACGAAGTTTGAACAAAATTTGATAAAGCCTTGTAATCAACTAATGATTTAATCGCTTATCCAGAAATCAGGACGTTTACTCTTCTTGAACAAAGCAGCAGTTTTGTATTCATTTAAAGCCTTTGTGACTTTTGCACACAATATAGTATAAAACATTTAACTTTTGTCAGTTGTTGTATACGCGTACGCTCTAAATTTTGATTTCAATTTAAAATTCATGTGCAAAATGTCATCAATATTAGATAGTAGCACAAAGAAATAAGGTACGAATTACCCGCAAGCAGCAAATAAATTAGGCAATATTTTTAGAATCCAAATTGGTTTCGTTTACTTTAAGGTGAGCCAATGGGAATGATATCATGGTACCCTGTTCATCTAACGAGTATGAATTATTCTAATCTTCTCATTAACTCTGACAACAAAGGAAGAGCATCAACTTTGTTTGAAAAACAAATGCGAAAAGATGGTGAAACTGTTGCTGGAAAGGTAAAGTTTTAAACTGTGGTTTACTAAAAATTACGTGGCGTAGAAATTAATGTGCTTGCAAACAAAAAGAAAATGCTCGGCTACTAATTTTTGCTTAGCCTTGGTCCATTTTCTACAGTATGCACATTTTGTTTAGTTTGGTCTGAAATTTTTGAAAATAACGCATGTTTCTCCGATGGGCTTCGATGAACGGTAACGTGTTAAATATGATGGTTTGTAACCTGTTAAATGTTGCAATAACATATGATGACACAATATTGATGATGTCTTTAGTTTGAGTTATGTCTAAAGAAGAATGCTGACTATACAATATTCTAATTTTTATTAGCGCATATCTTTTTAGTGCGAAGTTGCGATTTTGCACGTTTTGCCACGCCTTCGCACAACATCAAGCTGAAGAAAACATTCCAGCATTGGTAAATGAGTATTTTGCGTCGGAAAGATCGTCAGTATTTTCGCTTGGAAAACCAGGTGCACCCAAAACAGATTTGTTAAAACACAAAACTTTCATAGCAAACCCTTTCCTGTATAAAGCAGGTACTACATTACACTATTATTGCACTGATGTCACCAAAGCAACCGCATTACTTTTTACGGAACTGTGCAATGTTTATTGATTTGAGAAGAGTGGATAAGGTAAAATGTAAAACTCCAACTGACTTTCAAAAATAAAGAAGCACCAGAACCCATCCTTGAACCTTGGTTTACTCAGTATAGATCTGCAGCGTCCATCTCCAATGTGAGATCGTCTTGTTTTTTCACCTTTTTGCTTCTGTAATGTAGCAGTGATAGGCAATTTTTGATGGTAAAGCGAGGGCAATTTTTTTATACTTCATCCTGCTACCGCTGAGCACCAAGCTAAAGCAACGAGTGCTGTTTCAGGGTCTTCGATACGATCTTGAACCTATAAACCTAATAAGTAGCTTTTCTCATCCTCACCTAGTGCACCATTACACCTTTTCATCAAAAATAAAACAATCTTTATCAGCAAAATTCACTGATTTAAACCTTCACGAAAAAAAAACAAGAAGCAAACGCATGAAGAATATCTCGGGTGTTTATAATTTATAAATGCAAAGTTTTGATTAGTAATGTGGTAGAATTTTTAGCTTGATGTAATGAAACAGGAATTGCGAGCAGGTGAGGTGGGCTAACCGAAATATAGCAAAAACTATTGCTACTAACTTATTGAATCAGCTATTTTTTGCAATCTGAACCAAACAAGTTCATGAAAAACTAATTCAAGTACATTTTACTTTTCTAAAACTTCACAGAAAACGTTAAAAAAGTACAGCTTTTGAAAAAATTTCAAACTAATCTTGTTGAAAATAAATTCCGAAAAATTACATAATTTGTCAAAATATCTTAACAATCGCAAAATATTTTTTCAATCAATACCCAATACACAACTGCATTCTTTCCAAAACAAGTAGTTTCAACAAATGTTATTTATAATGTGTAGCTCATGTGTTTCAAAGACATCAATACTCAAATTGATGTCCCATGATTTGCAGAAGATTTTGTCGCATTTCAGTTTCTAAATTAAGTCCATGTGAGTGATCGTTGCACTAACTTCGCAGAAAAACACTTGACACGATGATGTAAGGTCGCCACCTAAGCGTGTGTTTGCAAAAGTAATGTAAGACCAATACCTAAACCAGTTTTTTTTTCAGGAAAATGTAAGGTATCCGGTTTGGACTTGCAGAGACCCGATTCTCTGATTCTAGGGACCCGATTTTCTCTGATTCTTGTACCCCGATGATAATTTTCTCTGATTCTAGGGACCGATTTTCCATTCTAGGGATCCGAATCGGGTCCCTAAAACACCTTAAAAAACCCTGACCTGAACACTTACTAAACATCAATTTGATTAGTTTTTAAAAACATTAACGTAATCTTTTTGATAATTTAAATAATGAACAGAATCGGAGGCTGTGCTTATTTCACCGACTGCAAACAAAGTTCAGCTACGCAATAGTCTGTCTTAACAACTTCGATAATGATGGTCTTTCCAGAAGCAAACGTTTCATTCGCCATGATTGTGGATTCATGATGGAACTGACCATAAGTGTATGGGAGTGCATATTTTTGGGGATGCAAACAATTTTTGTCCAAATTTTAACGTGCTTTCCCAAATAACGTATAAACAGGTAGTCTTAATGTTAAGACTAAAACGTACCATTGTAAACTAATCAAGGTTTCTGCATGCCTAATTAGGCCTACCAATTACCGGGGTTCAAAGCCGTACGCCCTCAACTAGCAGTCGATATTCTGCATAGCTACATGTGAACAATGGTAATATTTATTGTGTTGAAAAATGTTAGCTAACTGCAATAAAATCCTCGCAAAAATTGCTGTTCATGACACCACACGTGGAAGGTGTTGTTCAGCATCTTCACTTTCAAGTTTTTATATACATTCTTAACTTATTCTTCCAACACCATCATCCTAACAGTTAAGATCTGTTCTTCTCTAGCATAGATGTGTGCATTTGTTATGGCCACAATGGCAATCAATCTGGAAAAGGCGTAAAATATTAGGTTACGATCTAAAGTATTACTTTGCCGCAAATTGCTCAAGTCTCAAGGAATTAGAGGGAAAGGAGGCAATTTAATACATAGCATAGGCTACAGCTTAACCTTCCACATTGGCAATCTTCACTGCAACATGTTGTACTTATAATACTACAACTTACTTAATTAAACGCTTACAGCTGCTAAAGTCACATTATGAAAACCTAAAATCCACTCCAGTTCAGACAATTAAATGTGCATTGAACACAGCATGCCAAGAAAAAATAGCAGTATGAGACTGATGCACGCAAATACTGCAGCCTATATGATCAACTACCAAGGAATGTGTACAAATGCACATTTCTAATGACAAATGATTTATAAACTCAACAAGAATATTTTATATAAATGGCAGTGCTTCACTGCATTAGCATAAGTGAACTATGCAGTACCGTTCATAAAAACATTTTACAGCATTAAATTGAAACAATAAAATTTGGCAGGATGCAACATATGCAATCCATTGGATGACACAAAGGAAAATACGACAACCTAAACAGTGTAAAATCACAACTACATTACCACCACGTGATATATTATAGTTGCAGTTACGTACTTAATTTTATTCATGAACAGGCCCGTAACCAGAGTGGGACACCAGGAGGAGCTAAGAGTTTTCTGAGAGGAACCCAAATTTTTTGTATGTCCAATGGTTTTAAAGAATGTCCATCACATTTTTCCAGGGGGGCAAACATTTTCTAGGGGGGTGAAGGCTTCCGTGGTTACGGGCCTGTTCATGAATACTTCATGGAAACAGATTTGCACTTGCAAATCTCACAACATCAAGCAAGCTTGAAACGCGAAAACTTCATACTATCATATCACAGCTACACCACATTACTACCGCAAAACATTTTACAGCTACATTTTAGTTGCAGCCTACACTTTGCAGCATCAACAATTTGAGGTTTACAAAAATTCGAGTTAGTTGTAATAGTGAGTTACCACTACATAAGGGGTGTAGTCTACAACCTTTTGCTATTGCCGGCCACATTACTTTTATTTATGTGAAGTACGGCCGCCAATGAGTTCGAGTTATATTTATGAGATAGGTTTAATTAAAGAATAGGTTACTGCCAAGGGCGATTGCGAACCAACACAGAACACATTCAGACATAAATTGTGTATTCATTCTATAACTCTTTGTGACATCACCATCCAGATTGTTACGCATCGTGGCGACTGATTTTCTTGCCTTGCGTTTGTTTTGTTTCAATATACGCCAGCACGGCCGTCAAATCTTATATTTTAAATTACATGTGGACGTCCGTAAACTTCATTATAGAAGGCCGCAGGTTGTGCACCGTTGCACTACATCTTCCTAATTTTAAAATGTTTCTAACTCTACCCAAATTTAAATGAAGTTGTTTCAGTTGGCCCAATTTTGATTTGGGCTGTTGTAGTTTACTCAAACATTTATAAAATATGCAAATATGAATGACACTCTTCCACCAAGTTTGAATGAAGCTGTTTCAATTACCCAAATATGATTAAGGCTGTTACAATTTGCCCAAACGTTTCTAAATGTATGCAAATTTAAATGAAGCGGTTGTATGTTATTCAAATTAGAACGAAGCTGTTTGAAGTTCCCTAAAATTGAAAAAGCTGTTTGAAGTTACCCAAAATTGAATAAAGATGTTCCACTTGACCCGAATTTGAATGGAGCTGTTGTTGTTTCGAGTTGATTTAGTCTGTTGGAATTTGCCCAAAATTTTCAAATTTATGGAAACATTTTTAACTTGACCCAAATTTGAATGAAGTAGTCCCAATTTGCCCAAATTTCATTAAGGTTGTTAAAATACACCCAAATGATTTTGATTTCATCCAAATTTGAATAAAATTTTGTATAATTCACCCAGACATTTCTGAACGTACTAAAATTTTAATGGAACTTTTCTATATAGCCCATCTTTGAACAAGACTGTTTGAAGTTGCCCACAATTGAATGAAGCTGTTGCAAATTGGTAAAATTCGATTTGACTGATGGACTTCACCAAAGTGTTTCCAATTAATCCAAATTTTTTTGTTTTCACCCAAGTTTGATTGAAGCTTTTCTCATTTTCCCAGATTTAATTGAGGCTGTTGGACCTTACCCAAATGCTCCTATTTTACTCAAATGTTTCTAATTTTACCCAAAACCTTATTAAAGCTTTTTAATTGACCCATATTTGATGAAGGCTGCTGGAATTGCCACATGATTCCAGTTCACTCAAGGGCAGTGTTTATTTTGCCATCAAGGGCAAAAAAGAATGGCAAAATAGTCTGAGACTATTTTGCCGTTTTGGTCATGATTTTCCCATTGATTTGGTTATTATTTTGCCTCAACTGGAAAATAGACACTACCTCACTTGCATGTGAATGTAGCTGTATACTTGGTCCGAATAATGGCCAATTTTTCAGCGTTGGGGATGCGACCGCATCCCCATGCCGTACGCTTATGGAACTGACAGTAAAACAACATTTACGTGGACTCACATTTTTTCACAGGAAAGTTTTGTCGGAGTTTTCGCTCAATCCAATCTTGGTGATGTTTCTCCACGAACCAAGGGTCCGATTTGCGTTGGCACAGGTAAGTTGTGATTAGATTAATTTTTTATCAATGTTTTCGTTTACAACCTCAATGCTGCGGAAAATTTAAACAAAGTGTTGCCATAAGCCTATTCTTCTGATTTCAGGTAAAGAGTGTGATGCTAAAACCTCCACTTGTAGTGATCATACTCCCGAGAAACCTGTACTGTGTGTTGGATTCGGACCTGGCAAAGACATGTTTGAATCAACTGATATTATTGGACAGAGACAACTGGAAACTGCTGTTTCGATTTATGATAGGTAAATCCAAATGATATGTTGGCTGAGTTCTTTCAAATGAACTAGGAAAAGATATAAAACAAACCATCGGGAAAATTTTCTTATCTGAAGCTCATTCAATAACTGATTTTAAATCAAAGTACAGGTTTTCACTCATACTGAAAAGATGCAATTTAGGAAATCACGGCAAACTTGGTTGAATTCAATAAAATACTATAGTTTCAGGACATTAAGCCTTTAACTAGATTGAAATCTCTCAAAACAACCGAATTTCCGATTGAAGTGGTGAGTCAACCAGTCATGGTTTGCGTGCAACTTGTTTCATGCAAATTTAACGTTATAAAAATGTGAAACGGGTAAAAAACACATAGAATGGATAGACTATCGAAATAAATTGAACTGTTGACGCATACGGCGCTAGCCAAATAACAGTTAATTCGAGTTTCATTTTAAACAAGTAGGCCTAGTAAAACATTCAATTTAACACTTTTTAAAAGAGCCAATAGTGCTGGTGTTTTATGACACCTGAGTGGCTGCGGTTACATATGCGTAGATCTCCGTCAATGTGAAATTGTAATTCACCCTGATGCTCATAGTCCACTACATCTAAGCAATGTGGTCAACACTCTGTCATTTATAATTAATTCGTTTGAATATAGCTCCACAAGCAATTTATCCTGAGTTGCTTGTACTACCTTGACTATTAACATTTACTCCTGTACCGCATAAATATTGCACCACCAAACGTACGTATCTGTGAAAAGGTAGAAACATATAAGTTGGTTTCAGACCCTTGAGGTTTGTAACATGATCCGGAAAATATTTTTGAGCTTTTCGCTTTGATAATTTTTTGCTAAACCAAAGTAACTATGCCTTCTAACCGTTGTACCAAGTCATGGCAAACAATTAAACTTCTTTTACCCCTCAATGAACATTAAATTGAAAGCTTATTATGAGAGCTGTAGTCGGCGTCGTAACGGACCGTATGCAATTTCGAGATATAACAACCTGACTCTTTACGTGAGCTATCTCCAAACGGCGGCCTAGTCGAAGGTTTCGTGCGGCCCATTTAAAGGTTGTCATCATTGTGTATGCACAATATACTGACAATCCGTCTTTATTTTGATAATTTTAAATCTGACAGTATTGATGCAATGTTCCTCAGTTCAGGGCGGATCCAGAGAGGGCGATCGCTCTAATCAACCTCTCCCTAAAACCTAGTGGTGTAGGAGGCAGGGGTGCAAGTCCAACCCCAAAAGTTTTGATTTGTCTAAAATCTGGGTAAAATCTATTAAAATGTTTGCAAAATACCTGAGGTTCTGGGAAAACTACCAGAAAATATGAATAGAAATGACGCCCAACGTTGTTTGATTTTGAAAAGTTGGCGCCCAACGTGGGGAGAATCACATGAAGACCTTTTTTTGGAGATCATCCCAAAAATAATGAAATACTAACAAAGAGTTGCCGGCAAAACGTTTCGGGCAAGTTTAAGGAAATTTGGGCAAAAATCTTTCGCACCCCTAAAAATTTTCCTGATCCTACAACTATGCTAAAACCTACCATAGCAACTTTATTCACCATAATATTTTACAATTCGGAAAACAGCATTCGCGATATAAGGCTATTTTGTTGTCCATTGTTTTGTCATAGCAATGTTGTGAAGTATACTTCATCCCTCATACAGTAACGAAACCGATGCGAGACTTGACTACCAAATATTACTGAAATTGCCCCCCCTAACCTTACTGGCTGGATCCGCCCCTGTCTCACTTTCACTTTATCACGTCTGTATTACGTACAGGAAGATCACTATTTGTTCATTGACACCATCGATACAGCATAGATTTCTAGTCTTCTTATTTCTAACCCTTTTGTTCCATTGACACTAAACGCCACTGTTAGAGAGTGATCAAATGTGTCAAACAGTTGGTATCGTTGCTCATTGCAGTTAAAATTCGAACGTTTTCTGTTGCTTCAGTTAATTTACAGTTTGCTGAGAACAAAGTAAGTCATTCAACGTGCTGGTCTCATTCGGCCCTTTTTAAGATAATGACATAATTTTGGCCCAGCAGCTGCTGCTTTACTTCATTATGTCAAACCGTCATTTTTTATTTATGATTTGACTTTCCACTTCAAAGTTTCGAAACCGTTATCTTTAATTTCAAGACCAAATGAAAACATGTGCTGAAACTTTTTGATGCATTTGTTGCAGCGCTGAGGAGCTTGTGGCGGGTCCTGTTTCGTGGGTGCACCAGTACGTCAACATGTCAGCCTTTCAGCTCACGGACGGCTCCAATAGAAGAACGTGTCCACCTGGTTTGGGTTACAGGTTTGAAACGTTTATGTGGGTCGAGTGAAGTCGGTCATCATTCGCAGATTTTGAAAATAAAAACTGGTGAATACAATGCAGATTTCAAGACTTGGTAATACATTAACAAATTTTCACGTAATATTGCCATAGATATGCTGGGTTTATTCGGCGTTCCACCCTTTCAAGCTGTCTTTGGAAAACAAGCAAATATTATTTAAATTGATAACTGTGGCCGCTTCGTAATATCAGCTTAATTTTAGAACTCTTTTATGGTATTTTTTTAACTTTAAGTTGATAGATAAAGGGAGAAAAGTTGTTTCTCCTTATTGCTTAATTGTATTTTTGTGACAATTACCTGTAATCAGTTTGTTTTCATTTTTTCTATGTGTCTCTCCTATATATGCTTATTATTTAATCAGTTAAAGATAACCCCAATAAAATGATGTGCTGTAGTTTTGCAGCAGGATGCACGGACGGCAATGGACCGCCAATTTTTACTCAAGGAACTACTGAAGGAAAACTATTTTGGGACACAGTTCGTGATATAATAATAGAACTTGTTGGTACGAAGCCACCCAGCGACTACTATGACTGTCATGATCCAAAACCGGTATTGTTACCAACAGCATGTGAGTTCTATTTTTTGTGGGAGTTTTTAGTTTTTACAAAATTTACTAATTGAAATAGTTGTAGAAATATATTATCAACCAAAGCGCTAAGTTTCTGAAAAACTGTGTGATAAGAGAAAGGATTTGTTTGGTTTCAACTCGATGACCGACTCATTCAACCAAATGGACCTAACGCTACCTTCGCAATAATCCATTTTGTGGCAAAAAATGCTTCAATAAATTTCGATAATGGTTTGCACTGAATGCAAGAGCATAGTACGCAGACACAACTTTAAAATCACTACTTGCTATTTTTTAAATGGACGAATACAATGTAAGTCAACGACAAACTGTTACAGGACTGCATGAGCGTATTTTACTAATCTCTACAGCGCCAAAAGACAACCTGATATTAGTACCTAGTTACGTTTATGTGACTGACTTAAATAAAGCTCTCAAAAATCACAAAATTTAAGATATGCCACTGCAAGCCATGTCACAAAAACCATGAACACATTTTAAGTGAAATTGCTCTTGGAGAGCAAATCAACATATTTCACCGTATTGAAAATTAGAAGGTCAAATAAGCATACCAAAGTGGTAAGTTACAGTGAAAAGTCGTCTTGCAATGCCATACTCAGAAAATCTGCTCACAACGCTTTTTTCCATTTTATGATAAAATTTTTTGTTGGAAAAAAATGTAAAGGTCAAACAAACAATACAACCACTTGCGCACTGCCCAGTTCACTTGGCCAATCAAAATTCTACTGCAAGGCAAGGAATATTAGAAAGACGTTTGTCTATAGCTTTTCCATCCTTCGCAGGAGAAGAAGGTAATTTGCATAGTGCGGGGTGCGAATACTTTACCGCATGTATAATCTGCAGAAAACTCTCTTTGCACTGAATTTGACAAGCACATAATCCGGTTGCAGCTGCTGTGACAAATGTTGGCTTTTAGCGAAGGAAAATTATGCCAGTTGTATTGGAACCTCTATACCTTCTAAAGTGTTTTAAGCATAGGCGTAGCCAAGAGGGGCCAAAGGGGCCGTGGCCCCTCCAAATTTTTAGAAATTATAGTCATTTTGTGCTTTGAGAAGCGTTTTTCCAAACAAAATAGCGTTATTCACCCAAAATCAAACATTTTGCCCCCCCAAATTTTTGGGCTGGCTACGCCACTGTTTTTAAGGTCTTGCATTCGCAAACCGAGAAGATTTAAACGTCAGGAAATTTAACTAATAAACAATTTTGTGCGCTGTAGACATGGACAAACCGCGAGAATGGCACCCAAGCATCGTCGATGTGCAAATGCTTAAAGTTGGTCAACTGATTATAGCTGCGGTGCCCGGTGAATTTTCAACAATGGCTGGAAGAAGGCTTCGAGAGCGTATCTTGAGAAAAGCTAAGGAGGAGGGAATGCCTGAAAACACCAAAGTAAGCGGCAGCAAAACTTACTTAACTTCAAGTTCAATCTTGTGGGACGAAAAGTAGAGAATTTCCTCACAGGATAAAAATATTCCTTCACAAAAGAACTTCTAATGCTCATTTTAACGAAAAAGAACAATTACAGAAAGCAGTGCGTCTCAACTCTTTTACAATTTGAACTTCTAAATGTTGAAGGGCCTCTCACACTGTTTTTCTACGACAGTGGTTCCCAACCGGTGGGTCGCGACCACAAAGTGGGTCACGGAGGCTGTGGGGTCTCGAATTTTTAGAACTTCGTATATAAACATTTTATGTTACATTAGAAAAAAACGAAACACGGACAGATCTTTATGAAATTCGCAGTATCTCCATTAGAATTCCTACTTGATTTCTCCTGTACTGTTCCAATCGACCTGATTTTAGAAACACGGCAGCAATAGAAAAATTAAGCGCTGTCCAGTGATACTGAAATTATGTCAGTCTTGTAAACATGTGTCCAGCTGTTATGAATACTTTTCAGCTGAAATTCCAACTAAGATAAACCGAAACCGATATTTTTATCATTTTAGTTCAATAGCCTATTGCGTTAATTACTTTTTATTCGTTATAGTTCAAGGTCATGATTCTAGCACAAAGAAGCGTATAGTTGACAGATGGCCAGTGGTGTAGCCAGCCCAAAGCTTTGGGGGGACAAAATATTTGATTTTAGGCGAATAACACTATTTTGTTTAGAAAAACGCCTCTCAAAGCACAAAATGACTATATTTTCTAAAAATTTGGGGGGCATGGCCCCTTTCCCCCCCTGGCTACGCCTATGCAGAGGCGCAGGAATCTTACCAGCAGGCCTAACAAGTGATAGTGATGTGCATAAACGTTCAAAGTAACTTTCTAACGTAGTGCAATTTGCGGTTCAAACAAATGTTTGCATCCTAAAGAAGATAGTGCTCTCGCATTCCCTGCAATCGAAACTCGACGTTACAATCTTGTATTAACTTTTTGAACGAAATGGTTATGTTATTCATGTTTGAGGGTAATTGCAACAGCGAAATGAGTCCTCAGCATGTGACTTGTTCTCTGAAACTCTCTAACTTAGTTCTGGTATGCTATGCTGCAACCATACCCAAACCTAACTAAGCTCCTTTTTCGTTGTCTGCTTCCATTCGCTTCAACCTACCTCTGCGAGCAGGGGTGAATATTAGGGGAGATGAACGAGAAACAGTCACCTCGGGTCCCCCTTTTTTCAGAGATTCCACGGGTACCCTTTCAGAGTTTCGCACGTAGTTTTTGCATGGCTTTTCCAGTTATCGACCCAATTTACGTTGAAATGACCCAACAAATTTAGTCAATTCGGTCACGATGTCCAAAAAGGTAGCGTATACTGTTTCAACAAATTTTGATACTATTGCAAGACAAACAACCGAAAGGTCTCAGCAAAAAAGCTGGTTTTTGCATTGTTCTACTGAAAAACTTATGAAGCACTCTAAAGTCACATTTTAATAAGATCTAAAACAAGTCATATGTTTTTCAAAATAAAGCGACAATTATTTGCAAATGCGCTAAAAGGGGCTTCTCAACAAGTGCTTTGGGGCACCTTGGTAAGAGTGTGCCTTAAGCCTCTGAATTCTAGTACCCACCGCTTGTCTGTGAGGCTGGATTTTCAACCCTTGTCCACATTATCCACTATTTAAAAGAATAGACTGGACGTTGAGAAGGACATGAGATTAGTTCTCACCAACAATCCCTCAAGAATTTCAAGACTACTTGCACAGCTGCAAGCTCAGTCTTCCCACTGATTAGCATGGGTGCTGTTTGTTATATATAAGAATGTAAATACAGTGAATGCATCATGTGAAATGATGTGCTTTTTATCTTATCGGTTGTTATTTGAACATCTTTAGAGTTGCAGTTAATGGCTGGGGCCGCGCTTATGTCATACTTTCGAATGGGTCGCGAGATGAAAAAGGTTGGGAACCACTGATCTACGGAGTGTCATCTTCTAAAACATAGCTTAAAGTTGGCGATGATTTAATAAGCACTTAAAATTCAATATAACTGGTGTGTTGCGGTTTGGCCAACAATTAACCGCACCTTGCAAACTAACACCTCGTTGTCTGATTTCACTCGTTTCTACAAAAGGAAATTTAGTAATGCAGCGAAGCGAAACACGCTCAGTGTACCTTTCAAGTGTGGTAAATAGTTCTTTCTTTATCTGATTGAACGCAAACACCTGTAGAATGCTTTGAAAGGTACACGACTACACGTCTGTGAAAAATTTGCAGTAAAGTTTAACTTTTGGATACGTGTTGGAATTGTAAGTTTTTGCAAACTTGAATAAGGATTTTCAATGTGCATTGATTCATACTAATAAACCAAAATGTTATGGTTTTCAAGTTAGGATTGGTGTATTCCATAAATTATGTTATTGGCATTCCCAACAATAAATCAATCGTTTTTACCAAATCTAACGTAATGAAAGATGCTAATCTTATCCAGGTTGTCATTTCCGGCCTTTCCAACGTTTATACCCATTACATGACGACACCAGAAGAATATGGAGCCCAGCGGTATGAAGCAGCCTCTACAATATTTGGACCTCACACAACAGATGCTTATCTTCAGCTGTACGGCGAACTTGTCTCCCACCTTATTGCTGGATCTCCTGGTATGCCGTTTAACGCTTTATATTTTTAACTGGTTTTGTTAACCTTAGAAAAAATCACATGGATGGCACTAAAATTTTCCTAAATTCATGTTTTACTCAAAAATGTATCAGCTTTTTGTAGCTGTATACTACACTGTTTGGGCACATGTTTGAGAATCTTGTTGAAAGGTTCTAGTTCGTAATCGCCCATAGCTGCACACATACAACAGATAACCTTGAGATCCATTGTCAAAATGGTCGATATGCCAAGTTTGGCGTATTTTTCGAGATGACGCGAATAAGTTAAATTAGTTACATGTGGTCGTAAACCAGGGTTGGGGAACCTGCGGCCCGCGTGAACAATTGGTATGGCCCACATCAGAATCTTCGTTACCCAAGTTAGAGTACAACATCGCGTCAAAACGAAGCTCCATGATAAGTAGGTTCGTAGATAGTAAGTAAAGAGAAATCACGCTTCCTCATAGTTAGATAAATGTAGATTTTTTAAGATAAAATTAATTGATTTGGCAGCCCGCCAGCGATAATGCACAATTCATGCGGCCCGTGATATTGAGCAGGTTGATCCAGGGATGCAGTGCTAATAAAAAAGGTGTGGGAATGCATCCAAAAATAGCCATTTTTAACAGATACCAACTCTTTTTAGAGCAAAATGTTAAAAATGTGTGGGAACGCCGTTCCCACGCGTTCCCGCCCCACTACACCCGTGGGTTCCTCACCCCTGTAGTAAACTAATGATGGCAACCAGCGTCGCAACCAGCTGATATATTTTCGGGAGGGCAAAACGATTGTAACTTGTTATTGTACCTAACAACTAAGCATGTTTTTGAAAAATTTTTTGGGGAAAGTTGCTTGATTGCCCCCCCCTGGTTTCCCGCCTGATGCCGAAAGAAAAAACATTGTTGTCTGGTGATAAAAGCAAACGTACTGTAAGATTTTTGCAAAGCCTTGGCATCAACAAAAATTTTTGTTATTTACAAATTTTGAAAACGCTTCCATTTTTCAAACTTCATCCGGTTTGCAAACCCAAACTCCTATGGAAAAAATAGAGCCAAGGAAAATGCATTTTCCTTTAACTTTACGGTATTTTGTAAAATGCAATCAGGACTGCAGTCCATCCGATCCACATGATATCTCGCTCAGCACAAGCTACCGGACAGGTAGTTGGCAAGATTTCACTGCGGCTAGCTTACTTGCGTAATTCGTATAACCCTGAATGTACACTGAGAATTTTTAACCTACCTACAGGTATAATTAGTAGCCCCAAACAAATTTACACGAAAATTTTAATGGTTGCATTTAGGCAGTCTCAACCGAAAATACACCCCTTTATTTTAAAAAATTTTATTATTCTGATTATAAACACTTTCATCTGTTGGTAGAAATGGTTGATCCCGGTCCTCAACCAGACTATCGGCCTCTGAATCAGTCGGACTTTGCACCACTTCCTTCGCCGGATAAGGTTCCTGATGGCGTGCAGTTTGGTGACATCATTGACGACGCAAATCTGACTTATGCAGCTGGAGAGACGGTTACTGTCAAGTTTTATGGAGCAAATCCTAGGCACAACATGAAGGTAGTAGTCATTATTGTTGCTTTCATGCAAAATATTTTACATGGCGACACAACTTTGGGAAGTCGAACCCAAAAACACTTAGTTTCTTCTCACTGTTCAGAAAGCCCCAATTCCAATGTCCCATTTGCAAACAACTGCTAACAAATCTGATTTCTAAAACCAGATCATTCGCTTCTCACATCAGTTTTTTGGCTTAGAATGGATTGACTTAACGTTGCTTCATTTCTAATTAAAAATGGATTGATATCAAACCAATGTCTCGAACTAAGCCAAGGACAGTTTTTTGAAGACTTTTTTAGTTTTGATGAAGTTGATAAGTTTGTCCCAATTTCATGCTCTTGAGAACACAGATTAATTTTGTGTATTTATAGCGGACGTGTTAGAAATCATAGGTGTACCAGATGGTGCCGTCTAATCTACAAGTTCAGGTGAATTAAGTTAGTGTGCATTAAGTACTATGAAAAAAAGCTTTTGAATAGTGATAAAAAAGAAGTCAGGGCAGACAGGTAGCGACTCTTCGAAATGAAAATTGTACCGTCAGCTATAGCGGAGGTGGTACTTTGAAAGCGGTGATTTGATGACCTTTTGGGTTCTTCTTTCGTTTGAGCGAGATATCGGGGCAGGTGTTGAGCAGCCATTAGGTTGTCTCATTGACCAGAACCGTCAGGCCGCGTAGTCCGTGGGGAGGTCGATCGATTGGACAGTGGAGAACGACATGGTCGACGGTTTGTTTAGCGCCACAATCACAGGCCGCAGAGGAGGCCATACCCCATTTGTACAGGCAGGAGCGGAAACGTCCGACACCGGTGCGGAGGCGGTTGACCCGG
>Ga0210059_1000803_pt1 | contig 43420 bp, 24 predicted proteins | sample Ectturendosymbi2_FD_188042 | JGI IMG/M metagenome (GOLD analysis project Ga0210059, IMG submission 188042) | Ecteinascidia turbinata endosymbiont from Florida, USA - Sample 2 (SPAdes) (version 2) | ecosystem: Host-associated > Tunicates > Ascidians > Unclassified | place: Key West, Florida... | reverse complement strand
TTGTGATAGATTAATAGTTGGATAGAGGGTCGCAAACTTCGAAATCTGTGTCTCGTCAATATGCATTTCACTTCATCTATGCAGCAGTTTGCTTTTTGCGCGCTAGCTAATTTTTCTGAGATATCGGCGGAATGCGATGAACACAATGAAAACTCCTTTTTCTTTTCAGCTTTCTCTTCACGCAATGTGAAATAACATTTATTGGTTCTAAGTTTTTTGATACAAACTTTCTGTGAAACTGTTGCACTATTTGTCCTGATTTTTCAGTTAATGCTTGCAGCTCTACGAGCTCAGTTCTACATACGTATTATACTGTGTTTTGTGCAATGACAGGGGTTGAATTGCATTCTGAGCAACAGACAATATAAATGTAATGCTGTGGTTCCAACCGGGGTACCGCGGCACCTTAAGGTGCCATTTACGATACTCAGGGGTGCCGCGAGCTATTGCATTTTACAGCATATCATTAATAAAACTAGATTGAAATTGGCATAAGACCTTAAAGCAAATCGCTATGGACTCTCCGCTGGGTGCGGCAAATTACATTTGCCTTCTGTAGGGTGCCGCAAGCCTATAGGCATGTTGTCAGTCTAATGGTATAGACCAGTGGTTCCCAAACATTTTTACATGGTGACACAGTTTTCAAGACTGTAAAAATTTCGCGGCAACCCTGTTGCAGTCCCGTCGCCACGGGGGGGGCTTTGGTGGGCTTAGCCCCTCCAAGCAAAGTGCCAAGCTCCCCCAAATAGAAATATAAAACACTATAAACCATTGGAGTCTTTGTCAAACTTTCAATACAGTAAGATAGATTGCAGCGCATGAACTCTATTGTTGCTTGCTGCCATGGTGCTAAGCTTTGCGCACATGCCACTCGGGATTTCCTATCGCAACACTGGAAGAATCACTGATTCCGCAAGGACATGAGACTTGATTTAAATCCAATCATTTTTGCCACCTCATATGAAGCTAATTGAGCTCTTTCTGACACAGTCATTGCTTTCTGAAATAGTTTCCGTTGCCTTGAATTAGCTTGCAACAATCTTTGAAAATAAACCATCGTTTCAGTTTGAAGGTTAGAGTGATTGGTAATGACGTGTATTCTCAATTTAGTTGGAACCATCGCTTCATTGAGGAACTTCTGACCGCAAACACACATCGCGGTCTAGGCATCTGTTCCTCTCCAGTCCAGTGAAATCCAAATTCTAAATAACCATCGCAGTGCAACCGGTGAAACTTTGCTTTTTCCAACTGAAGTCGATTATGATCTTGATAGTTGTTTATTTTCCGAAGACTCACTTTTGTCACTATCAAGTTTTCTGAACTCTGCAGCGTGCAAGTGTGGGTCCGGAGCAGAGATGGACTGGGGTGGATCCGGACTATAGCAAATTTTGTTGAATTTGGATTAAATCCGGAGTGTAAAGCACTTCAAAATTTAGGATCCGGACAGGATTTGGACTGAGTTAATGGAAAAAAATGGGGAATTTTTGTTGTGAAAAGGCTGCATTTTTCCAATGTTCCCGACTTCATTTGGACTTGAAAAATTTTGGACTTGGACTGAGTTCTAAAAAATCAGGACTGGATCTGGATCGCAAAATATGATAGTACGCTCATCTTTGGCCCGCAGATCGTTGCTCGGAAACACCAAAAATCAATCTTCGCTTTATATTTACTGCCGTGCAGCACTGTCGCTTCGCGGCACGGTAGAGGAGTCCTCGCGGCACGGCGTTTGGGAATCACTGGTATAGACACATTTTGCTTTTGCTTGTTGTCAGTATAATAGCATAGACACAAAGAATAAGTGTTTCAAGGTTTGGTAACACTTATTCTAATGTGTCTAAGATATTAGACTCATAACATGCAAAAGTAGATGTTACAAATTGGTTTAAATCCTACATGCAGAAACAACTACCGAAGCTTACAAACATAAAAGTAGAAAAATGTTTATTTTTATGTTGGAACGGTAGGCAAGTTGTCTAGTTGGCAATTAAGGTTAGAAACATGACTACCGAAAACTGTTAGGTATTCGGCTGCATGGCTTATTAATTTAATTGATAGTGCCACAAACATGCAGCAAATTAAATTGCTGGTATTGATGGCAATAATGTCAAAAACGGTTTATACAAAATACAACAAGAAATCTCCCAAACTCTATTGCGAAGCAGAGCAAAGTCTTTGTTTTGCACCAGTTGCACGAAGCTGCAGCAGTAGAAATACAAGTCTCTGCCCTGATTAGTTCGGTTTGCTGTGTTTGTTCTGCCTTGCGCCTTTCCTTGTTCTGTCTTTGTCGTCCACTTGTGTGCATGCATTCAAAAGCTTTTGTCGCGTTTAAATTAATACAATTGCTTTCGGGCAGCTGGCTGTTGACACGCTGTTCTGGAACGAAAGGGGAAAAGAGACAATACGATCATTTATGAGCTGTGTTTTATTAATGTAAGAAATCAAGGTAATCTCATCCCCATTCTCTTTTTTTTATTAGAGAATTACATTCCTCTTCTTTCATAATTTTGGATATGGAAGATTTGTCCATGATATTTGTTGGTTGTGAAAAAACATAACCCCTTTTATCTAGCCTTAGTAATGTGTTCTTCACCGAGGACTGCTTTAGCTCAGCACGGCGTAATGCTCATCTCTAAATAGAATGGTTAGATGATGGATAGACAGCTACTGGGCAACATACAGCGCTTTTGGGACAAAAGTGTTAACATCAGCAAGAAAGTCGAGTCATGCTTAGGACTATGGCAAAATGAAGCAAAATTTCGTACTTTCGAAATTTTCATTGACGTTTCTTCAAACCATAAGCTTGACTGCAACCAAAATTGCTGAGCAGTCATAAAAGAATGTATATTGGCACGAAAAACTACAAAGCTGGTTGTTTTTGCTGTAATCAAACGCTTTGTACAGAACCGTAAGATTGGTGTGAAAGCCCACGCAAAGTTTGCTTTTATAAATAGATGTATTTTTTAGTTTTCATTTTCACTGACAGCCACCAGTAGTTAATGCCAAAACACGTTTTTATACTCAATACAGTAAGTTGCTTTACTTACTCCTCTAAGAGCTGACAGACAATCCTACGTCTCTACCAAAACCATTCTCCTACTCCTGGCTTTCACAAAATTTTCACGTTAGTTTAAGTGTTTAACTTACAAAAATATCTTCAACAATGCAATGAAACTGACTAGGTTGAACTTACGGCCGAATTTTTTTAGGGCATTGCCAAGCACTGTTGTTTACAGTGTAGTTTTTTACTGTGCAGATATATGCAGTAGCGACTCTGCCTTCGCAGGGTGTATTTCACGACAAAATTTGCACAGAAATGTGATTGAATTTGATAGGCTAGTTGCTAGCCGACATAAAGGTGCTGCACAAATGAGTTCAGGGTTTGCATTCCAAAAATATTCATAAAATGTCTATCTTTTTAGTTTATTCCAAACGCTCAACTTAGAAACCGAAGTTGAAACCTGTGGAGTAGGTTACAAATATTTTGGATGTGAACAGTAACTACGAAAAGATATTGAGTACTTTGTACGTTGAACTCTTAAGAAGTTCCGTAATGCTGATCAAGGACATTGTTCACAGTCTCATGCTCTTCAAGCACTTAATTACTCTTTCACTTTTCTGCCTGGAATCCAAAAACTGCCTGCGCGTGATTCTGGTCGCTTATATATGACTGCCCAAACAAAGGTTGCCTATAGTCCCGACAAGGAGGTAAAGAGCAACCTTTGTTATTCGAGTCGCAACAAGCGAGTCTAATTTACATTTAAAATGAAAGGGTTTCATCACCAATCGCTTCGTACAAGTTCTCATGGAAAATTAGTGGACAATATTTGCACACCAGCTGTTCTATAAAAATAACCTTTCCAATGATTCAGATGTATTTAAATCATTGGGGTTTGATTCCAAATCGTGTGTTTCTCCTTGTTGCGAGACGTTGCAACTAAATATGGAAAAAGGTGTAGAAGAATAGGTAAGCAAACACCTTGCAAATAATCCGTTTCAAATATAGGTACTTGAGGAATTGTTGCTGTTTAATGCCGTATATTTCGAATCGAGTTCTTATTACATGCATTTGATACGCACTGGTGCACTCGTGATTTTAAAGGGACATATGACAAATAAAGATTGGAAGAGCAAAACCCTAAATCTTAAGTTGCACTTGCAACAAAATGCGCTTGTTTTGAAGTTCCAAAATTTACAGTTGAGAAACAAAGTGGCAGATGAGCATGCAAACACATATGCATATGAAAAAGCTTGCTAACGGAGTCTGACAGATAGACGTCAAAAAGCAACAGTTCAGCAGCTATATTATATAAAATATTACTTGCGCAATCAAAATTTGAAAATTGCAATGTGAGATAAAATCTTTGGTTTAGGCTTGCATACCACTTTAGCGAATTTTTTGACCGGCATTATAAACTCTAATGAACTTGTGCTAATGAAAAGATGTTCAAGAATTGCCTGGAGTGCACAAAAGTAAGAAAAGTTTGAATTTTTTCACTAAAACACCTTCTCATATGAGATTTGTTAAACTCAACCACCTAGTTTCTTCATAATTTTCTGCCGTAGTTTTCTTGTAGCAGCAGTGGCCGGTTTCACATTTTCAGACTTCGACTCCGCTCCTGTTCAAAGATTTTTGAGTCCGGGTACGGATCCGTGTCCAAAATTTTTTCAAATTCGAGAATCCAACTCCTGTCCAGACTCCGGCAACCATCGATGCAACCGAAAATCAGTAATGTTTCACTAAACAATGACATTTACAAAAAACATGCAGATTCCTGCTACTGCCGAAAATAGAAAGTGACTCCGGATCCGGTCGGGATTTTCACAAATTTGTGCTCCGGCTCCGGATCCTTGTCCAAATAATACGCAGAATTCTGCCGGAGTTGACTCCAGCACTCTCGGATCTGTGGCCATTTCTTCCGTATAGGGACAGATCTTGCAGTTGGTGTCTTAAGCAGTTGATTGGTTAGGCACCCAAGTCGTGTGCAAAGTGAGCAACGCACAATATTTTTTTCTTCTGAAATATTTTTCATAAACGAGTTCCGTTCATTATAGATTTGCGGCTCATAATCAGCTCTAATGCTGATTATTACAGCTCTCTACATTTAGCTCTGTATGTTTAGTTTTATAGAGAAGCCGAAACTCAAGGGTAGGGAGATCGGGGTCAGCAAACCTTTGACAAGAAGAAACGGTTTTCAGTTGCTTCGCTGCAAGTAAGTGGGCGACGTAATTTGTAACTGCGTTCAACTTGGGTTTATAATTGTGTGCGGCCACGCCGACGGCGCCGTTGACTTTATTAATGCGTAGCGTTCAGATCTCAAACCCACTCTTGAACTACAAATGTCAAGCAGTGAGCCGCAACGCGTTGTTACAGAGACAATACTGTCTTTGTTATTTAAGCTTTTGTTTTGTCTTTAGCAAAAGATAGCTAATTATTTCTTCCAATTCCCATGGTGACAGCAACGAAGAAACTAACAAACTGTAATTATATTTGAATAATAGCTGTTGATAACACTCAATAGGCGAAGTGTCAGCTGATTCTTAGTTGTGAAAGGATTCCTTTGAATAGACAGGGAACTGGAAAGTACCCTAATTTTTCACAACGAAATCCATTAATTTTGCGAAGCTAGCTTACTATTTGCGTGATTCCAGACTATATTTCATTTGCGTCAGTGCTACACCTTTTGACTACGTGACTTACGATAAAGCACTTAGGTACTTGTTTGTTTTTCATGTTGATTCAATGCAAACAAAATGAACGTTGGTTTTCTCTCCAATCGTTTGATCCTGCGTTTTTCCCCCACCTCGGCTTAAGTGTATTGTATTTCGTGCAATTCAACTCCGTAAATTTTGTTCGAAAAGTCTCGATTGATGATAAGCTTTTGGACAACTGAGCTCTCCAACCTTACTCTACGAATAATTGCCATTGTGACAGGCGAGACTTCGCACGATCGCTCGGATTCCCAGTGAGTTTGCTAAAGGTAAATTGTCTTTTACAATACAGTAATGTAGGCTGTCTATTTCAAGCCCATGATGTAACCAGTTCAAGGTTGAGTTTCAATAGTTTCGGGAATTTTTTAAGTTTTCGGAACGTGCGGATCAGCTCCTGTCCAAACCTCGAGTGACGAGAGGCCCTTCCCCCTTCCAAGAACAGCCTGGGTCTGACTTAACCGGCTCCGCACCGGCGTCGGACTTTCCCGCTCCTGTTAGCACAAATGCGGTTTGGCCTCCTCTGCGGCCTGTGAATGTGACGCAGAAGAACAAACTGTCGAACATGTCGTCATCCAATGTCCAATCCATCGACCTCCCCATGGACTGCACGTCATGACGGTTTTGGATGACGAGACAACTGAATGGCTGCTCAACACCTGCTCCGAAATCTAGTGCGGTGAAGTAGTGGATAGCACCTACAGCTCAAACGACGGAGTAATGAGAAAACTTCGCCTCAAAACTGCACAGGAGAGCAAGCAACTAAATGTACATACTTTGCTTAAATGTTACGGTACCTGAAATATCTTGAATTTACGTCTTGACGAGCGATCTAAACGCGATGCAAAGTGTTTCATTAGGAAATCAATTTTGCATTATTTATGCATCTTTAGTCCTTATTCGAACACCATATTTAAACTTCAAAATTATTTTTTATTCAAACAGTATTCAAAAATCATATGCAAGGTGATTCTTAAATTTTGTTTTGTTTTCCTTGCGCTTAATCCAAGACTTGCAAGTTTGTCCCCTGACGTTCATGTGTCATTTCCGACATCTTGGCAAAGGGCGGGGACAAATTCCGTAACCTCAGCAAACTGCGGGGACCCAACTGCGGGAAGGTGTCGTTTTCGACAACTACAGTACGCTTTGTTACAAACAAACTCACTTCAAAGAATTTGTCTTGTTTTTTCTGACAACTGTTGATGCTGGCGATGGTTTTCACACATAATTTGTGTGAATGCTCATGTCAGAACAAACTTTTCTGTCATAGGCCTGCTTGTATTTTTGGCCACGTCTGTAACGATTGCGACCGCACCAGTGCCCAGATTGCAGTCATTGTCATAAACTTGTCGCATGTTTCCCGATCCTGGCATGGGACCATCAACCGACGTAGTTTCAAAAGAGCAAACGGATTTGGCGAAAAAACTACCGTTTGCTCTTGTGACGTTGCCACAGAGCAAACAACGCGGTGCTTCTAAAATTCGTATCTGTAAAAAGTACATTTTGCAATTGTTTTCGAGTGGAACAGTTCAGTGTTCTGTCTAATGTTCTCGGAGAAAATATTTTCGTTCCATAAATATTTGTAAGCAGTGCTTTTTGTTTTAGGAACTTTTTTTTCATTTGCACCACGTGTTGAGGTAAAAACTGCCCATAGATGGCTAACTGTCATCTTTGCTAAAAGTTCGGCAACCGGTCAGTGCAAGAATTTATTATTGTAGATAATCGTAAACAGAAAAAAGAAGTAAACGATGAACTACGCATCGTTCAGCAGGAATTCCGTGTTATGTACCGGCAAACTGTGAGAACGAGAAAAATGTTTGTTGCGCGATTTTGCAGTGGAGTTGATCGGAGAGCCCGAGCGGGAAGCGCGCATAGCTTCACACTGTGGCAGTAAGCAACGATAGAGATCACAAGCCGTACTCACTCTATTACTGTTTTTTCGCGCCACTTACACGGGTGCCATTCTTCGCGCACATATTCCGTTCGTGGTTCATCCCGTATTCATCGCCGCGCCTACCCAGTGGTTGCAACCAGTGATTTCTATACAGTGGATGGTCAGCTCGTTTGTCTTCATTGTTATGGTCACGCATCAATACGACTTTACTTCGCGAATTCACTGGCAAGGCAAAGCATTGTAAAAACTGTACAGCGTCGCGTAAAAGCCAGTGATTGCGTTCTTTACAAACCCGCAATGTACATATTTTCCCAAATTTTTCCCCAAAACAGTAAAGTGCGGAAATCGTGATACAACGGAAAGTGGACAACGTGTTCAACAGGGCGTAACAGTCTACTATAGTGTACCATAAATTGAGACGAAGCGGCGATGACTCGCTTCCAAGCTTTGCTGTGAGCGCAGGGGCAAGTTTGCATTGTACAAACTGTTTTTGAGTCATCGTGAATGTTAACGTTTGCTTTGACGATGCATAGAAAATTCTAATGCGTTAGCGAACAATCAGCGTGGCTTTAAATGCAACCGTTAGCAACATGCAAGATTAATGTGTGGGTAAAACGACCTCTGCGAATGTCACACCATCATCTATCACTCATTCAGACAACGTAACATTCCTTCGATCTTATTTCAACAAACTATTTGACAATCGAAATTTTAGTCGTACCGTCAGATGCTGTGGTGTTTTCGGCATATAATTCATTGCATGTTTTCTTGCTTGTAGATCAGGAACGAAACGCCTGTTTTCTTCTGCTTCATAGAATCGCTGTAAAAGTTTGTCAATATTTTTGATGACTCGTCAACAAGATCGAAGATTAGAGAAAACGCGTCGATATGGGCGTAAAATAAGGAAAGAAGGAAAAAGGATCTGCTGCTACAACCTTTTATTTTGTACCATGTAATAGGAACATTAAAGCAACAAAGAACGAAGATTTTCAATCATTCAGAATGCAAGACCAAAAGTTGTTTTGGTATTTTATATTGTACATGTTACAAACGCTTATCAATGTGAGCTGTGATCCCACTGCAATGATATGAGTTCCCAAAGACAAGGCGGAAAGTGTACAAGGTCATACATATTTTGGCCCTGAAGTGAGCTTTGAAAACAAATATTTGACCAAAAACAGTTGAATGGAGCAAAATTGAAACGGCTTTGCTGTTTAAATGCACAGGAAAGTGAATGTCTATCAGCACTAAATTCGCAACTCTCATCAAGAAGCGAATGCAGCTTGATTGTAAATTGCTTCACATCGTCATACCTTGTTTACACACTTGCTGCGCATATTGTCAAGATACATCTAACTGCAATCTTGATATTACCGAAAGTTTTCTTTTGCGATGCCTTGAGGTTCAGCGTTTAGCGTTCGTTGATGTAGAGCATTTTTCCATCACAATTGTCATACATGTGGCTACCTTGTTTATTCGACAATACACGCCGCTTCATGGTATTTGCCTCTGAAGAAAATGTGCAAAAAGTACAACATGATTTGACTGTAATTTCGCCCAGCGTGTCATTGAGAGGTAAGGTACCGAGTGCTTAGAAGCACAGCCGAGTTGTATTGCTGTCGGGTCGTGTGAAATTTTCAGTAACCCAAACGCATATGAAGGCATTAAACAGGTTGATTCTCTGTTTTGCACAGACTCCCGCAGCTATGGAGACACAAGGGTCTTATTGCAAAGAAGCAATGCACTTAAGCCACAGATGTTCGATTCTACCACTCCAGAATAATCGAAGCACTCGGAAGTACAGCGACTGCGAAATACTGAACTAACAAAAAACTGGAAAATTGCTTCAATCAATAACTTGATTTGAAAGGGGACTATTACATAAACTTTAAAATGAAACGTTGTCAATATTGTGCATGTTAACGCTGCTATAAGCGTTTGTGTCAGAATACGTTTTTTGACGATGGAGCTCCGTGGTGTTCAGGGCCTCTGAGAGAATTTTACCAGGGGTGCGAAGACCAATGTCTGGCTCTCTTAGCTTCTGAGGCCCTCTTCGAAATTTATATAGCTTATTTGTATAGCAATCAGAATATCAATGTAGATGAAACAGCTATCATGTTTTTCCTACTGCGTGCGATGTACCTCTTGTCCTCTCGTAGGCCCTGGTGGTGTTCATCGACTATTTATTGGAATTCGATTTGGTGACAGCATACTATGTTTAATTGCAGGTGTTTGGAGTTATATAAGCACGCTAGAGTTTTCGTGCTCCTCACTTGGATTATGTGTGTGGATAAACTTCACAATATTTCGTAATCTGCTAACCCGCACAAGTGAAACAGGCCACTGTGCCAACACTGTTCTTTCGCTGAGTGTTCAACAGGTCAGCCACTTGCCATGCGACTGAAATGCCAAGCTGCCCACTTTTAAGTTCGCCGAAACCTCACAGAAGCGTGTAATGATATTCAGAACGCTGACGTCATTCAAACAGCACGCATTATTTTCATGATAATCCACTTTACTCCTGATCGTATCAGTGACAACAAAGCAGTGACATAAGAAATCGACAAAAAACTATCATATTCATCAAAATCTTTACGGTACATTTCGCCATGCAAGTCTTCAAACTTAACTCAATCTTCAGGGAGCAGTTAGCGAGTATTTATAACGCAAAATAGTTTTAATAAACTTGTATCTGGAACGCTACTGGGAAAGCCTCGATCAGCCTCACGTCACTCACAGTTAAACGTTTCTTGTGTTGTGTTGATATAGACAAGTGAACTTCAAATCGATGGTGATTTCATACAGGCATGGAAAGAACAGCGTCTGCAGTGGTTGTCACATGTCAACACCTCGTATACGATGATGTGTTGCAGAGATAGAGGATGCTGTTGTCTATAAGCTCTCAAGGGCTTTGTCGTCATCGTTTCAAAAATATGATTTTGCGCAATGTTGTTAAACTTACGAGAACCACCTATTTCGGAATTTCCCGGTGTCACTGTGAAATTCTATGAAGAAAAACAGACACAAGAAATGCCAAGGCAGCAACACACAAATATATTTGCAGTTTATCATTTTTTGGTGCAGAAGAAAAATAGCAAAACTGCCCAAAACGGCGGAAAATATTTCGTTCAAAAGAAATTGCAATATTCAATCCGTTTCTTTCAAATGCGTTTACATTTGTTGTTCAAGTAGCAGAAAACAGAAAAACGCCAAATTTACCGGAAATTAATGTGTTAAAAACATTATTGACGTCTTTATTTCACTTTTTCGAAACATATATTTAATTTGTTTGTTTACACAGTATAAAAACACGCTGAATCAACCCAAAACCACTTGGCAATCAAAGTCACCTTGGCTAATATATCGCCTGGCAGTGAAAGTGATGAAAAAACGACGACAATTTCACAAAAACTCATTAAATGTATTTTGCAGCAAGAGTAGTTTAGCTAATTTCTGCCAGGTATATGAAAGAGTTTAGTTTTGCTGTATCGAATCGCTGGACACTGATTGCGCCTATGTAAAATACTTCATGGATTTGCTGTAAGGAAGCAGCAACTTTATTGTAAACCAAAGCAATTTATACACTTCATTGCAAGTCAACATAATGTTTTAACCCAAAAGTGCTAGACAGTCAATCAAGCGCTCTAAAGACTCGGATTCTAGCCTAGTTTCCAAAAAAATTTGAGCCAAAAAGTTGACCCATTCGGTCGGGATCCAGGGCCCGATAAAGTGGGCCAAAAAACTAAAACTGCTCTTTTTATGACGTCAGCCACAAAAAAACAAAATCCAAAACTTACCAAAGTTTTTGATCTAATATACCAGACTTGCCGCATCTTAAGAGGGTTTGAACAGCTCACTAGCTCAATCGCTTGGCGAGTCATGACCTACCAAACTTGGCCAAATCGCGGAACCTAAAGGGCTAAAGAAGTTTTACTCTAACAGCCTAATTAAGGCGGTCTGCAGTATGCGAAGTTTCGACAATCTGACCAGGTTGTTACACCAAACCAAAGAGGATTGGTCTTGTTTCTCGAAAGATGCACAAAGTCTAATAACATATGGCTGCGTGCTTTGATGCAGTCAGATTGTTTGTATTCGTCCCTATTCTTTGAACACTACAATTACGTTTTACTTTGTGAATGAAGGCTCCAACATTGCAGTGTTTGTTTGATCGATGGCGCGTCATGTCACAACGCATTCGCATTTTAACTGGACTCGACCAGACGACCAGTTTAGGGATGGCGCCTTAATCTGCAGTAGTGTTGTCACAAGTGTTACGTGTTAGCTAACAATAGTGTTAGGAATGTGTCTGTAACCCTGTGGTTCTGCCTTCAACGCTTTTGCAAAAAGTGTCTGTAACTCTTGATAACGCCGGCTCCAATGCCTTGTAAAACGTTCTGTTTTGTCTGTTTTTGTCGACCTGCGTTATGCAGAGTGTGTGTGCTTATGCTATGGACTTCGTGTCTGTTCACAAACAAATAATTTACATTAAAATTAAACTCCTTCAATATTTTGGAGTGATGAACATGGAATTCAAAAAAGCTAGATAACAAGCGAAGTTCATTAAAAACTTGATGCCACATTTGATTGATGTTGATCGCCTATTAGTACCAAAATATTTCGTTTCAAAATGTATAGTACGTGTTATTATTTACTAAATATTTTAATCCAGGTAATTCACTCACAAAAATAAGTGTTACTCAGTATATGTCACCATTTGAAGAGAGTCTTGCTTAAGCTTATGGGTTTCTTGTTCTTCATGGGTTTGGTGGTTGTGTTGCGACCAAGCGTCATACGACTGTGCAAAAATTTACTTGCTTTGTTCCAATTGCTGCCTGCGGTCATATTAGGTCGCCCTGGTGAAACTTCCTGGAAAAATCTTTATAAAAGACTTTTTGTCGCTATTTCAGCAATGATTTGATTACCGTGAACTAACCAATTTAATTTCAAAGCGAATATGACAGATATGAAAGAGTTAGGTTTGCTATGTGTTGTTATTGTTTTGTTTAAAATTTTCACAGTTTTGTGACCAGGTCTGGTCAAAAGCAATAGATATGTGCAAGATTAAGATTTGTAAATACACAGGACACAGAGGTAGCAAAAAAGACAAAAATCACGGACTTGGATGAACGCTTCACTATGTGTTTGAAAACAGCAAGCTTTTTCTTTTTATTTTTATCCGAATCGTTTGATGCGATTAATACGTTACAACATTTTTCACTTCAAACCAAATGCACTGATTCTGAACATCGCTACATGATTTGTAACGAGTAAGTCATGCATTTCAAACCTTCAGAAATGGTGCATGGAGAATATGTCAAGGAGTTATTTTCCAGTCCAATGTCAAATCTTGTAGGTGAACTTGTTCAAGCATTTTGTGAAAGGAAAGTGCAGAACCAGAAGATCTCTATTGTGAATGCAAGCCGACTTTCTACTCAGGTGCTGATTGTAATCACAAAAAATCTTGCTGTTTGTTGACTGATTTTTATGCAAGCATGTTTGTTTCAAAAAATGATTACTGAAAGATTTACATTTTGTTATTTTCTTGCGATTTTGAGCAACACGAAGATGCGCTGACTGTATCTTTACCGAGGGTATTTACTTTGGCCGCGCCATTGTCAAATTTATACTGCAGTGACGTAGCATGGACGATATGACTACGCATGCAATTTTTAGTTTGTGCCTCGATGACGTCGTCGTGCTCAGTCAATGGCGGTACGACCTTTTTGCAAAAGCTACAGAGCAATTGTGCTTTAAACACGATGCCTTCTCTCTAAGAAAGCAGTTCTAGCCATGATGCACATATGTTAGTTATAATATAAACGTAACTATCACCATCATAAAAAGTTCTGAATTACAACATTCGCTCAATTATAGACAGGCATGTGGGGTTTTTCAAAGGTCCAGATTTCACGACACGGAGAACTACAAAGTTGCCTGTAAACATCATGCAAAAATTTTATAACCCGAATTGTACTTCATGTACTAGTCACTAATGTAAGGCCAGAGGATCGTTTAACATAGAGCACTTGCTATATGACGCAAAACCAAACAACATCCTTTAAGTCCCGCGTGCGCCACTTTTCTTGTAGAAATTTGCAATCCTATAACTCGCCAGGCGATTGAGCTAGAGAGCTGTTCAAACCCTCTACGGATTCAGCAAGTCTTGTAGTCAAAATCGAAAAAAACAATTTTCTGTTTCGGTGGGGGGGTTTCTGGAGCTGACGTCACAAAGAGGACATGTTTTGGAAAAGTAGGTCACCTTTGGCCGGCCCTGGGCCCAAACCAATTGACCCATTCTTTTCAAAGTTTTGTTGAAAAATAGATGAAAATCCGCATCTATAGAGCCCTTGATTGACTTCCTAGCACATCTGTGGCCAAAATTATGGGCCAAAAACCCAGTTTTTGGCCTAATTCCTAACTTTTCAGAAAAAGCATAATTTGCCCTTTCAGGCCAAAATTTGGCCGGCCATAACTTGGCAGCAGATAGAGCTAGAGAGCATTTAGAAAAGGGATGTTTTCCAGCCCAGACTGGGGTTTGAGGGTGCTGAAATTTTCACCAATTTTTGGTGTTTTGTCCATAATTTTGGCTACAGATATGCTAGAAAGTCATTCAAGGTCTCTAAAGACGCGTATTTTGGCCTAGTTTTCAAAAAAATCTTGAGCCATGATAATGGCCTAATGGGTTGGGGCCCAAGGCCAGGTAAAAGTAGCCAAAAACACCCCCAATTGTGGCGTTTCCACCCAAAAATCCCCCACCGAAAACGAAAAAATTTTTTTTTCGATTTCGACTACAAGACTTGCTGAATCCGTAGAGGGTTTGAACAGCTCTCTAGCTCAATCGCCTGGCGAGTTACAGGATTGCAAAACTCTGCATGAAACGTGGTTTTCGCTGGACTTAAAGGGTTAAAACGTTTGCCGTCACAAACTGACATGGCATGGTGTGAAACGGCGACAATCGTTTTGTTGGCAGAAGGTGCGTTGTTAGAACTGTTTGTTTTTAACCTAACTTCCATAGCATACAACTGTATCAAAAGTACAGACAAATATCTTCAACTCAGTACTTTTGCACGCTTGTACTAGTTTCTTTAGACATGACAATGCCATGATGGATTTAAAAAAGGTGCTTTTCTTGTCATCCACTGGGGCAACGACGCACTCAAGCAGCAGATGAATAACCGTAATTTTTTTATTAACTCTTGTTCCGGAGAATCACTGAATCATTACCAGGTCTTAAGTATATTGTGGCTAAATCTAGGTGTACTGTGGCACTGACAGCATCACACTAAAGCAGCCAAATTATAGGTAAGTAAATTTGTAGCAGAACAGCTTTGCTAACTTAACTGCATAAACGTAAGTGGCTGTGAACATTTTTCCACAGAAAAAGACAAATTGTTCACACAGCAACATTCACCATGGCGATGTCGAAACTAAGTTTTATAAAAACTTCACAAGCGCAATTCGGATTTATGTACAGATCAAAGGATAAAATAAAAACACAAATAATGGTACTGAACGACATACATATCGTAAATGGTTGAACTCTCATAATGCCAAAGAGCTTAGGCCAGCGAGGAGCAAACACTTTTTAGTGAGGCCCACATTGTTCTGTTATTATCCAGCTTCTACAAATTATACTTTTTTAGATCTAACGATTAGGCTGTTAGGCCTCCAACCGATAGGTCTAGAGTAGATTCTAAATCTACATTTGCGGGCTGAGGTCACTACACAATTGACTATCATACTACATGGTTTTCGAGTTGGAAACGACTTGTGACAAGTCAGTGATACTCAATCAGCAGAAGGAAATACTAAAGTGTGCATTGTGCATGTTTGTCCACCCTGGTTTAGGCTAAACGTGAAATGCTTATTGACTACTGCAATACATGAAAATATCTAAAAAAGACTTGAAGCCAGCCAAGCAATAGGACATTTCTTTCAACAAATACTGGAACCAACATAGCACTCGGTTTAGGAGTTAATTTGCACAAAACGTAAGAAACAGAAGATGACAAAATACAGAATATTCGTAATCGTAACTACGGCACACATCTGTTAATACCAACAGGGAATTATCTTTACAAACATTGTTAATGCAATGGCAATACATACATTTTAAAGAAAATTTTGCACATCTAAAATATAGTGGAAAAGCAATGGTAATATAAATGGAGGCAAAGGCACTGCAAACCTGGTATGCAACGCTTAAAGTTCTCTTTTTTCACGTAAAATCAAAAGAGTTCTTAAGTCTAGCTGGACAAAACAAAACTGAAATATTTTTTTAAAGAGTCTTACGGAGTTAATGAATTCCATATTTAGTCTACTGCAAATTGCCAAAATTCAATTGAATAATGAGATAGGCAAATAATTTAATAAATAAAAAAAAGAAATGGGGAGTTTTAGGCTTTGATCCATGACTGACGTGACCTAACAATTTTTCTTTCGTGTACACTAACGAGAACTGGTGCGATAAGGTTTCGGCAGTTTTTGTTTTTTTGACAGACATCTGAAACAAAACGCAGTTTAACTTGTGTTCACCAGTCCTGAGACACTATACCTACCGCAGTGAACAACACATATTATATAAAAGGTGAAGTAAGAATAATTTTGGCCTCGAAAAGGTAGCAATATAACCCATGCCGGAAAGTTTCAAGCACCCGAGTAAATACTGCAGTTTTGTTCCAATAATATGTATTAAGGCTTTTTGCTTATTTTCGTTTAATCCAACCGTTCATTTCGTCGGCTTTACATACGTTGAAAGTTAAAATAAACGTTGCCAAAATAAGCTGTAATTGATTGTGAGAATATCAATACCGGAAATTCATGAAGAACGAAGTAACAAGTTAGTCATAGTGCGGCAGATATATCCGTCATTTAGTTTTTAGAAAAGCGTTCATGGTGTGCTACGCAGCAACGTTGCAATAAAAACATAAAATATGCCGTTTTTCATGTGCTAGCTGACAACTTAATGATATATTAGCGAATGTAGACATATATTCTGCAAAAACACGATCTGCTGTGCAACAGCAAGGGCATCGACTTTTATTTAGCGAACAGTTTTGCCTTTTCGTTGGCGCATAATTTGAGAAGATGGTGCTGCGGAGCAACGAATCACATCAGTGTGCACGCAGTAACCAACAGACCGTGAAAAAAACACAGTGAGCAAGTTGAATCAAGAGTAGTAGTTACACAATAGGGTAATGCATTTGCTGCAAATTGGTATGCAGGCTGAGGCTCTGAATACATTTTTCTTTCAAAACATCTGAGCTGAACTGTCTCATTTAATTAAGGGATATATATGGTTACGAGCACGCTTGAGTCGATCCAGCTATATTCCCTGTTTAATGCTTACTACCTGGATCAACCATTTTAAGCAACATCAATGATGGGCTTTTAGTGGGACAGATTTTAAAAAGAGCATATCAGATTCAAGAGCAACTTTTCGTTTGATACTCCGCTCATAGAGGTAAGTACTACTACGTGAAAAAACTCCTTTAAGTTATCAAAGTTGTCATTAATTTCCGTAGAAGGGAGTGATAAGAATTATCATTTAATATTTGTTCAAAATATCTCCACTGCTTAACTTTGTGCGTTTACCGATCAGTCAAATTTTGAAATACTGTGAAATGAACTAGTGTTCCAAGCCACCGCAAGCATGAGAGATTTCTGAAAGAGAATGTATTTTACTTTTTATTCATTTTATAGTTAGACAATTAAACGAGATACCTGTGCAAATATACTGTTAATTCTCGTAAGGCAACTCTGCAAAGTAACTGTTCAATATACTGTAGGTGAAGTGCAGGAGGCAGCTGTTTCGTATTTTTGGTGTTAAAGTTTGCATGCCTTGCTAGTCAATGCTTTTTGTAGCAATAAATCCTTAAATGGCATTTTCAGAAAGAATGACAATGGTTGAAACTTTCCATCACACCAGCCAAAGTGTTTAGAGTACAACCTATGCAACAGAATTTTGCTCCTGTCTTACAGACATGCACGTTTTTTGTGTTGCACGGTTTTTCCTCGTACACCATTATTTTGCGAACACAGCTCGATACTTCATAATTTTACTGGCTTTTTCGATGATGCATCATAGAAGACAAATGGCAAAGTAAAACGTAGTTGGCATTGGCACGCTATTTGATTAATTACTAAATCAAGTCTGACATAACAAGACAGAAAGGATGGAATAAGATTTGATTTAGCGTTCAGTTTCATACTGTTTAAGTGGCTAATTTTTTATAACTTTTAACTTATGGTCATTACAAAAATAAGGCTTTCTTGACAAATATGCTCAACACCCCTGCAAACCATTTTTACAATAAAAATTTGGAAACGTGTGCAAAATATTGTAAGGTATAATATTTCTCACCTAAAGTTGGACATGCGTCTCTCTAGCTTAGTAACTAACTTGAAGGTCGTGTACGGTGTGAACGAAGTCTAAATAAGAACAATATCGTGTTTTAGCACACCTAGTCCAGAAAAAACATGGAAACGTTTTAGATGTTTGCATCATTTTAGTGAAAATTGCATCACTTCAGAAAAAAGCAACCTTCATGTTCATAAACTGCTGACCATGATATTTAGAAGAACATAATGGTATTGAAAGTGTTTGCGAAAAGCGTCGAAAACAATACACTCCGAATTGATTTTCTTTCCACGTTTTGTCATTATTGATAATGGAAAATCTTATGAAAAGACTATGAGACAACTCCAAAAATCCTATCAGGTGTTAACTTTTAAGATTTCACTTCACTGCAAGCTTGTGACGAACAAATAACTCAATTATTTTGGAGCAGTTTGCCAAGGTTTGAGTACTTTTGGAACATAACCTGTTGCAAGTAGGTAGCGTTCCTTAAGGTGGCCAATTTTGAAAAAAAAGCTCAACGGCAATCTTAAAAATTTCGTAACATCCTTCCCATGCTTCTTCAGATTTGACCTAGTGTTTTCACGAAAAAATACTTGGGAAGATGATAGCCCCTTTGTTTTTCTGAAGCAAACATTTACTTGGTTGTATTGGTAAGGTAAATCTGACAGGTATTGTAAATTGTCACACTGAAACTGAATCAATAACTTAAAAAGAGCTGTTCATAGACGTTTGGGGATAAGATTAAAAATGCAACCAATTGCAGCGGTAACTTAGGCGCTTATACACATTATCTTCCGCTTTAAACTTCGTTTGTCTGACATTTTTTAAATGAATTCGCTGCAAAAGCAATTGATGCTTATAAATGATATGTGTAACAGATCACACAATTGTTCCTTTGATTGAGCTACAGCACAGATTACGTCGCATCCAAGAAGGCGTCGAGGTAAAAACTTTCAAACACACGCCACTGATGAATGCTGCACTGGCCGACGTTTTAGAAGTTTTCCCGTAGAGCGTAACCAAGGTAATCTATCTAACGTCATTAATCAGCATGTTATTGGGGCAAAGAGCGAATTTTGCAGTGCAGGTCGCGTCAGAGACATGCTGGTCACTGGCGTTAGATGTCTGAAGAATGACAGGTTGTCCAAACTATAGGTAAGACGTACAGCATGAAGTGAATGGTTTACCTGCCTGCTGTAAACCAGTTGTAATGCCAGCTGCATAACGCCTGAAACAAAGCTCAAGGTGCCAGTTTCATTCAGAATCCATGAAATGCATGAGATATTGATCTTCTATCAATACAAGATTTAAATGGTGAAGCAACCACAACCGCTACCTTGCTTTGTTTGCAAGCAAAGTGTTTTTGAACAAACGGAATCAGTGGTGTTCATAATTTGGAAGCAGGGCAGCATAGCACAACCATTTTGTTCACAGGGAAAGTTCCTGGAAAATTAATAAAACAGTTATGAGATTTCCATTTTTTATAGAAAAGAATGTACTGTTGCTGTTCCAAAAAACTTTGCAAACAAAACAAGTCTGGTCAGTTACTTCGTCATGTGCTGCAAAGCGTCAAAGCTTGTCAATTTCTGCTACGTTAGCATGTGAGACAACGATGCTGTTGGTTTATGGAAGAAAAATTTGTGTAATCGGTCTATTACATTAATTTTTTATGCTTCGAGGTGGTTCCTTGTGCACCACGAAATTAGCACTTGAATATAGGTGACCAGTTCTTATTTTATTGTTCATAAAAATAGAAATTACTTCATTCGCGTCAAGCAAAAAATGTACGCTTTTGGGTGTGTCGAGCATCCCGGAAAGAGCATGCATACTATGGTGGAATTTCGAACGATGTTATTGCTAATAAGTGCGAATCCGGCCAAATCAGGTACAGAAATCAATAACGCAGGTTGAAAGATCTTACACGTCATTGGTCTGAAAAGCAAAGGACGTGCTCCATTTCTCAAAAACTTATGTTAATGTTACATGATGAACATATTGCATTTTTTCATTTATTTGGCGCTAGTTGTTTCTAACTTTTGTGAAACTGCAGAAATAGACAAATCTATTACTTTTTTTCATAATTTTTATGGAAATGCATTGTGTAGCACTTCGGAACAAAGTATTTTAGATTCATGAAACTAATCCTAACGCTGAAGCGAAAGGTCGGCTAAATTCAATAACTTTTAGTCTGTTACATCATTCTGTCATATCCATTACACCCGCGTACTTACCAGAAGAGGAATTTAGCGAATCGTGATACTTCATGTTGTGCATTATTCTTTCATTTTATCTTTTACTTCATTTTGAAAGAAGTCAGCGACGGCGTTAAAGTATTTCTGCATAAATGAAAAAATAAGAAAAATCTGCGTTGTTGTTGCTCGAAAATAAGTTTTACTTTCGAATTTATTTCGCGCAAGCTTGCTGGGTTTCATCAAAATCGAATCAAATGTCAAAGAAGCTTAGATTAGTCCATAACTGCAAAATAAATTATCAAATGGAAAAGATTGCTAGCAGCAATATTTATCTTTTTACGAAATTATAAAGTTTTATTTAATTGTGCTTTCACACAAAATTACTGTGTTTTCATTGCATACTACCATAATATGGTTCGGCTTTACGTTGAGCAAAACCGAAAGTTTAAGAATTACTTTGACTTTTGAGGCAACATTCCTACTTCTACAATAAAACAGCAAAACTTTTCTTTGACTTAAGAAAATGATGCAGCTCTGTACGAGTTCAGGTGACTTTTTGTTAATGGGTAATTTGACGAATAGCAGAATGAATTGCAAGCAAGCTTTTCACCTCTTTAGCAGGAGTAAACATATGCGTGTGCGTATTTGTTGCGATGTTTCATTCATGTGATATTACCAACAGGAACCACATTAAAACATCTGAAAAGCCCAAATCTACGCTTCCACTTAGTTGCTAATTAGTAAACAGACATAACCGATAGCTGCTGCATGATGTGGACGACATATATGTATCCCTCTTCACTGTCACCAGGATAAATGTGCACTGTAGCAGCATGACTGCGCAATGTTAATTTGACAAGCCCTCAAATGCAAAAGCATTTGCCTCAAATGCAAATTTTGCAAAAAATGCAAAAAATGGTGATTAGGCGGGGCTGTTTCTAAATAGTTTTGCATTTGACAAGCCCTCAAATGCAAAACTATTTAGAAACAGCCCTGCCTAATGACCATTTCTTGTAGGACTGGTTACGGGGCAAGTTAAGTAAGTGCTTCTCATTCATCAGCATGCCACCTTCTCCGGGTAAAACAGCAAACCGGTTTTCTTGCCTCTTTTAACAGCGTCATTTCGTTGTTTGACAGATTACTACTACTAATCGTTTCATGGTTGTCGTTATGCTTCATGTGCCAAAATAATCGATGTCTAAAACCACTTCTATTGTTGTGAACTTGTGATAAAAGAAAGGTATGTATTACCTTTTGAGCGTGCGCTGCTTTAAAATCGGTGATGAATATACAGTGTTCGTTTGTAGCATACGGAAGTGCCGTGAGCAAACAGAATCAAGTTTGACTTCGCAATTTCCTGTGTAGCTCACAAAAATTTCACTGACATGTGCAAAGTTATTCGTGGTCCAAGACTATTTGCTACAAAGTAAACTGAGGCTGTGTAGTGTACTATCACGAAGCTTCAAGCAATGTGCAAAGCTGCATGCACAAAAGGAAGTGTTTGGCCGCAGCACCTCTTTGTAACGGCGCGATGTTAAATCTTCTTTGCTTCCTTCGAATAAAACTTTTGATTAACTGAAAGACCCACACCATAAAATTGAAATAACTTGGCCAAACAGGCAACGTTCTAATCATTTCAAAAATTAATTTGTCATTAAAAAATTATGCTCCAAATGCTGTAAAATTTTTGTTTCTGTTTCTGAACCTGTCAGTGAAAAAGAGAAAATATAAGTGTGTGTGCATCACGAAATATTTCAAGCTATTGTGGTGATCAGAAACGTGTCAGTTAATAATTCGTTGGTTTCCGCAAAACGAAGCCATCTAAAATCAGTTCTTTGCTTCAGATCACTGGGTATGTCTGTTTCACGCGATAAAGTTGAACCTATTTAACAGAACATCAAATGGACTACTGCGGATTCTTTAATTGGATCACATTCGATTCGAATTGCAACCTTTCCAGTTCCAAGATTTTTGTGAAACCAGACATCACCGTAAGGCACATAATCAGTCGTGCCTGGCGCAGACGACGGGCGCAAAAGCAACGAAATCTACCAGGCGCGAGTTTAAGAAAGCGTTGATTAAAAGCTGGTTTGAAGTCTTCGTCAGCCGATAGAAAGAAAATAAACCTAGTACGTCATAATAAAGGGTGCAATCGTGCTTGCCTAACAGTAAGCAATGGCAGAATGCAGCATCCCAAATCCATCACTTGTGAAAAACAAAGGTACACAGCAGGGACGTAACTGGCTTCCACAACCTTAGCAGGGACATTGATGAATGCTATTACGAAACCTGAATTTTAAGTGTTGCTTATGCAACCTCAACTGCGTTCAATTTTTAATTTATTATATAAAGATTGAAGGCGTATTTCAAACAGGTCGAGAAAATGTGGATTTTGCGAGATCGCAACACGATTCTTTGCTATGCAGTGTGCCTTTCCCAACTGCAGTATAACAAATATTCATCACAAACGGCAACCCCGCCGTCAATCCAGCGAACCTGACCGGTTTTTGCTTCAAGCTATGTTACATGAACACTCACGTGTATCTCACACTAGATAGGAAAGTAAATGCAGTGGGCACCGGAGTGTAGCAGCTTGTATCAGTCTATAAAGAGAAGTGAGTAATTACTTATAGGTTACTGTTTTACGCCAATCACTTGTGTAAAACATGGGAGGTTTTGAGAGCCACTTTTTGAAATCTTTGCAATATGTTTACTAAAAATTTGCAAACCTCAGCATTTGTGAGCAGTTGATGGGTACTAAAGAATCTTCCTCGTCGATAATGAACCACGAAAAGTTTGACTAAACCAGTGGTTCTTAACCTTTTTGCTGAACGGAGCCACATCCAGACTTACAAATTTGTTAGAGGGCCGCACTAAAGAAATTCTAACACAAGTCAATTGACACATTTTGTTTTATAGCAGAACGAAGTCTGTTACACAAAATATTAGAGGTTTTATTGAAAGACAGCTGAGGGCCGCACAACAGTTGCTTGGGAGCCGCATGCGGGTTTCAAAACAGTGGTTTGAGAACCACTGGTCTAAAATGTTTTTTGAATGGTTACTAAGTGCTTTCGCGCTTGAGTTTGATGATGTTCGTCAGCAAGAATCAACTTTCTGCATAAATTATTTACCTATGCTCTCCTAATTTGCAGTAAATAGTGTTTTTTTCTAAGCAAATAAACGAGTATTGTTTGCACTTCCAGCAGCTTTTTCTTGCCTCCGTTCAAAATATGTGCACTTAATCCATGGCGAAACGCCAGAACCACGTACCAAAAAAGTTTGTTTGCGGCGATCAGGTGTATCTTAGCGATACATTTCCAGTATGGGCGTTGGCATTAGCAGACGAATGATTGTCACAAGATCTATTTCAATCACCAAGTGGCTGCAATTTTGTACATATGCAACTTAGTAATGATATTTAGAAGATACAGTGCAAAATTGCAACACCAAATTCCATTGCTTAATTTTAGAGCTAAAAAACTGGCACCCGTTTCTCTATTTGCAGAATAGGAACGTATAGCTGTGTCGCCAATGTCATGACAAAATGATTTGAATCTGAAAGTTGTTGGCTGTAAGTCATAGCTGCAGTATCACGCAGTCGCTTTTGTGACATAAAAGTAGACGTAAATGTAGACGTAATGAATGACAGGTCCATCACCCTCAAATAAGGTTGCAATCGCAAAAAAAATAACACAGTTATTAAATTGGAGTCGATAATGTTCTGTAGACCACCGCTCTTGGCCTAATTCATCATTTCAAATCGGTTCTACGAAGCGATCTTTTGAACTTAAAATATCTAATTAAATTTGTATAAGAAAACTACCGACTTTTTTCATAAAATATTGCCTTATGACTGTTTATATTGTGAAATTGAAAGCTTTCTTTGTGGTAAATACAAATGTAAAAACTTGTCTGTGGAAATTCAGTGAAGAACAGAGAAGCAAGAGGTGCTAAAATAACGAAGCTTCGCAGTGTTTAAAAGCTGCAAGTTGGAAACACGGTTTTGCGTTTCGTTGGTATCGGGAGTGATGCATATCCTGTAAGCTTCTATCATGAAAACCTTGCGTTTGATTTGTGCCATCTGCAAATTGTTTTGGGAAAATACCAAACGTCACAAAGCCAGATAAGTACATCTCATTGCAAACAAAACAGCCACAACAATTGAACATTATTTTATTCGACGTTTCGGCTTATGTGTAACCCATCATCAGGAATAAATGAAATGCGACAGTTAGACGGAAAAATAAGGATGCAATTTTAAGGCATTCTTACTGTGTTGCGTCACATAGACCATTTTAAGTGTTAAAAAGCAGTAAGGGAATAGATGAATGGTCGACGTTGAGATCTGGCTGGTGTTGCTGTATCAGAAGAGACTCGAGTAGTTGAAGTTTCTTCTGACGGACGATGCTTCCCAATATTTCCGGTTGCTTTTTAACGCATAATGGTCTATATGATGCAATACAGTACGAATGCCTTAAAATTGCATCCTTATTTTTCCTTCTAACTCTTGCATTTCATATATTCCTGATGATGGCTTACGCATAACCCGAAACGTCGAATAAAATAATGGTTTCGAACATTGTGGCTGTTTTGATTGCAATAAGAATCTACAGCAACTCCGCGCATTGTTTACCAAAGTATATCTCATGTTTACAGTTAAAACTGATGGTAGAATCTCCTACTGCTTAACTAACTTTTTTCTGTTGCGTTTACATTTTTACGGCATTTTTGGCACAGTGCTGAGTACGGAAGGTTTCCGTCATCAGCGCTTCACGACGCAGTTAAGTTATTATCGGGAAACTCCCTGGCAGTTGACGTAGCGTTGAGGTAGTTTGTTCTGGTAAAAGTGTTGGCCAGTTCTGAGTACTGTTGTTGTAGTGAGATTTCTCTTTTCAAAGTTAAACGAAGACGTAACAAATTTGGTATATCACGACATGAAGTTGACAGACACATTACCTTACTTTCGCATAAAATGTAAACTTGCAAGTGTTTAAATAACACCAGAAGTTTGTGGATTTTAAAAGCTGGATGAAGAACGCAAAATTTTTTAATAGTTTGAAAGTATTTGTTGTTTCAACAATAAATTTGTTTTGTTTTGAGGAAATCATGAAACATCGCAATTACAATACGTCCCAATGCATCTCAACAGTGCACAAGGAGGTTTCTAATAAAAAATTCCTAAAATCCGAAAATTGCAGAATTAAAAAACTGTTAAGACCTTGCTGTTGTCTACTAATCTTGCTGAAATTTTTAAGGATGCAGTAATTTCCAATCAACATGCAAAAGCTGCTTTTGTGTAAACTTTGTCACTGGCTTATGCTTTTCAGTTAATAATTCTTCATCTTGAACAGCGCTCGCAAAACGCAGAAGTGGTAAATGCAGCATCAGCATTTCAATATTCCTATCTGCGTTCATTATGACCAAACGTTTTGTCGCTACTTAACGATTGCATCATGACAGCCTTTCTCATTTTTACTTTTAAATACTTAAGCAATTGAAACTACTATCTACAAGGACTTTGTAGCCCTGTCATTCAAAAAATAAAACACTTTTCAACTGTCATTAATTTTGAACTAAAACAAAAATTGATGAAATAAACTTTTTTTTGTTACGAGTTGGGTGACACAATTGGTGACAGGCCGAAGCCTTAATCTTGTTTCTTTCCGGGACTTTTGAGGTGAACGTTGTTGTCCAAACAATGTTGCTGCGATTCACTCAGTAGTCGCAGATCTAATAACTGGCCTTTCGATTGAGAGGCGTCCACTCCATCACCAAGCTATCTTACACTTTGCTAAAATAAATCGTTACGTGAAAGTATTAATCAAATGCATGAAGTTCACTGCTCCTTACTGCAAAATGGCTGTTTTGCAAAATGTGTCATGGCGGAAAAAAGAAACCACTGTATGTTCACATCATATCTTACCTCTTCCAAATGCTGTTATAAATTCTCTACAACTTAATGCTGAAAGTGTTCTATGCAAAGTGGCCATGTCTGCAGTTAATTTCATTATTCTTTCCACTATCATTCTCCTTACTGTAATCTTTGCTAATTGCATGGCCTCGGCTAATTGGCGCTATAAGCTACTTGGCAGTGTTTCAGATTCCACAAACCGGCGTTCAGCTTGAGCAGCTTCTCCACACCCTTTAGTAAAATCCTGTGGTCGTGTCACGTGATTGGATTAGACAGTAATTGTTGTGACCGACGTCAACAGTTGACGAAAAAGGCAAGCTGCGCTAAACGCACGCACTAACCAAGACGCAAATGACAGGCATTTCAGCAAAATCGCGCGCTGAGAACACTGCACAGAGCTCGATTGGCAAGGTGTTGAATTGCGACAACAGTAAGGCTGAACTGACCACTCGCTCCTCACCGCAGTTGAGGCGATGACGCAGCAATTGAAACAACGGCGAAGAGATGGAACTCTTGTGGCAGGTCGATCGTTTTACAGTAGCAGTTCGAAATGTCTTAAACACCATTGGGCTTTATGTGTAAGACCGCCAAGAAGTCTGAATAATAAAAAGCCAAGAAGCAAAGATATGTCCTGCCTGCTAAGATGCACGGAAAAAGTGATTGTTCCACTCAGCGTTTTGGTCATCATCGGAGTATTTGCTAAAGGGACGGCGGTGGAAGCGACTCATTTTCGAGGAGGCACCATAACTTGGACGTCTGGTAGCAATTATTCTGCTACAAACAAAAGGGTAAGTACCAGTGACAATTGTTGTTCATCTTCAAAGTTCGCTAAAATAAGTTCGCCAAGAAGTTCACCTTGCTTTTCAAGTTTTTACTAGTTACCGAGGGTTTAGTGAGTTATTAGCCAAATTCATTATTCTTGGCACATAATTTCCATTTTTCACGACGTTCGCACAGATTGGGTTTAATGTAACTCCTGTTCGAAAATGGTATCGTTTCTCTTTAGGTAATTCCTGGCCTATTTGAAACTATTTCAAAGAAAATGCAAAAGCAATGAAACCAGTTTTTCTGCAAAATTATTTTCTGCGTTCCTCGTCCTTATATTACCTGTTCATGCACCGCTGTCAACCAGAACTTTAATTTCCTTCACAAGCTGAAGTTTATGTTTGCATCACATTGTCCTAAAATTCCAACTTCCAGGGGTGTGTCAGAATAAAACCAGCATCCAATGCTACTCGATGCTAATTGCTATCTGTTCACGGAAATGTCCATATGCAATCTCAATTTTCCGTTCATAGGCAGATAACAGAAAGACCGGCTGCTATACCATGAAATGGATAACTTAATAAAATAAGAAATTTATCTATTGTACAACTGAAAAAATAAAACTTTAACACGGTTTGAAACTGCACATGAAAGTGTTTTTACCAATCTCTTTTGTATTGCATTGATTTTGAAATAAAGAAAAGCTGTACCGCAAGCTGACACAAAGGGAAAACAAACAATCTTTTGTTTTTTTGCATCTGAATAAATCTTGAGCCAAAGAAAACTATTTCACAACCTCACATCATGTTATTCATCATTGAAAGATAAGATAGAATCTGTAGTTTGATACCAGTTTCATGAATGATCCGAAAGTAATTGTATGCGTGACAAGACAACCGCGAAGCAGACGGAGCCGAAGGGCGTTAGAAATGTTTTCGCGAAAGTCTGAACCAGGAGCCGGTCGCGCTCATTTTCTAGCAATTAGCGTTTGTGGTGTCCTCAAGGGAAGTTTTAATTAAAGTAGCCCAACGTTTACTGCATGTTCACACTGAGATGTTTGGTCGCACTTTGTTTTTGGTCTTAAGACGTTGTTTGCTGAGCCCAAATCGCGGAGCACTCCAAATGAAGCAAGGAGCTGTTTTGTTCGGCATTCATAAAATAGAGCAAGTATTCATTACCGTAGAAGTTAAGCCTGGTGCAAAGCCTGGCAGCTTTACAAACGTCCACTGCTTGGATTCTTGCGTCATCAAATCTCTTCCATCCACGTTGCACTGCCAGCATGTTTTCATGTTCTTGCATTGATCAGCACAGCCCCAACACTGTCACAAACCGAAATCATTTTGACTTTTTCTGACTTGAACAAGGAAGATGTCAAAGAAATTTCTAACACTCGACAAGGATTGTTAGTGTTAATGATCAAATCGAAAAAAGATCGGCAAGCCGGTATTGGGAATTGTGACGCTAAATGAAGGAAATAGTTTCGTTTTGCATAGTTGTTCTGTGGCTTTAAATTAGCGTCATGTAAACGTAAAAGTACGTGCATGATGTTTGGAAGTTTGTCAGTCGGGGAAAGAAAAACGTTTGTCTTTCATAACCAAAGTAAAGATTGGCATATTGCAAAATGCGTTGTTGCTTAATTGCACTCCGGAACAAGTTATTTAAAAATCCTCTTCAGAGACTACTAGTTTACAGTCACCTTGAGCTACCACGTCTACAATTTTACCTTATTTTTTGCTAACATTCTGGAAAACAACATTTCTGAAGAAAATTTCAAACTTTCATGACTCTGATGAACAACCACTAATGACTACAAAAACCAATGCAAAAAATTCTTTACATTGGTGGAGTTGTTCTTGTGCTTCAAAATATTAGTAAAAAAAGATGAAGGAAATTTCACCAGTTCATGAAAACTTATATCAAAAACGTTGAGTTTTTGCCAAAATTAATTTCTATCCATGTGTTTTTTCACTGATGAGGTCTTAAATCTAAACTGAAGCTTCTGGTTGTGTTTTTATTTGTTGTGGTTATAGTTTTCTCCATTGATACTTACTTTTTCTTTGTTTTTTCTCAAGAATTATTAACGGAAAATTTGATTTGAAATAATGCACATGTGTATTCTGACTGAAAAGCATTTTCCGTTATCACTTTAAATAAATTCGAAAATAAGGGGGAGAAGCGCAAAATGTTGACCTAATAATGAATGCAAGTACTTCTTCCAAAAAAAGTGCCTGGCTCATCATCCATGAAAACGTGCTCATCCATGAAACGTGCTCATCCACGTGCTCATCCATCATCCATGAAAACTTTGCTTACATTGTTTGCTATCTGTCATGTGTCATCAAAATAAGCAGTTTCGGTTCTTTCTCGAAATGAGACGGCGACTGATGGAAAGCTTAGTGTTCTGAAATATGTTGGTCTTTTTAAAAAATGAAACATTTTTTTCTTACTAACCTCCAGCTGATAAAAATGAATATGCTTTCTATACAAGCTTTTCTGTACCATAATGTTATATTTGTTTGCAAAATAAATAGTATTATTCGAGTCGGCAACAACGAGGTGAGTCTGGTTTTGCAGGTGGAATTTTCTTATCGTTTGGCATGGTCATACTCCCACGCACGGTGTGATGCTAATGCAATAGCAAAGCGAAAAGTCATTGGAGATGGCGATTTAAGATGGGCCTGCACGTATGGATGCAGTGGTGACATCGCAAGCGCAAGTAAGCTGACAATATGTTTAAGTAACGATCTTGTAATCTTTAAATTTTTGAAGGTTTTCAGCTCACCCTTTGTAATACCGCTGCCGCATTAAATAGTTCAGTGTCTAAATTTCATACTAGGTTTGTTAGAGGTAGTTAGATAATTTGCATGATTGTTTTCATCATCAAAATTAGTAATTGTGAAAATTTCCTTCGCTCAAAACTAGATTTTATTTCAAAAAAAACGGGTGGTTTAACCCTCGAGGACGTGTAAAGATTTGAAAGAATGGACCTAGAGGCCTCGGCAATAATGTTAAATAGATATATTGGCTAATATCTAACATCTCATATCTCCTAAGTTCACCACCAGGCAGTGATTCTACGTGGAATAACCAACTAAAAGAAATTTCTGTAAATATTCTTACAAAACCCAGAAAGGCAACACTGTCAAACTTGGAAAAAAATGAATTATAACTCCAAATTGTAAATGCAGGAGGTGTGATCAGAAAGTTCACTTGGCAATTCTTTTTGTTGCTTGTTTTGCGATATCTTTCCCTGACAAATAATATCGTTTGAGTGCAGTGTTTCATTTGGAAAAAACACTCTTTATCTTAAGTTTTACTAAACATTTCAACAAGTATTTTTGTTTTAAAAATTGATCACGAATCTTTGGTAGGTGCCAGTCAATTCATTTCAGTAAATGGTAATAGCGATCAACTCAAATATTTAAATCGACAAACGTAAAATATTGACGACAAAGACAACTTTGCTTATACTTTTCCGTGGCAACTTTGCTTACATTGTTTGCTATATTGTTCTCTGAAGGTTTGCACCAGAGCATATTACTTAAAATCAACTTTTAATTTTTGGCGATTTTTATAGCCAAGATACAGTTCCGACTTAAATTAACCATTTGCAGGGCAAGTAAGGAATTTTGCTTAGTTCGTGTTTCATTACAAGAGTGATTTATCCTGATTTCTAGGCGTGTCCATTTAAGTATAGTTTGCCATCCTTAAGTGGCATATTAACAAATAGCAAATCTGGTTGATTTTTCTGGCAGAATCTTACTGCACTGACTTCAGTGTTCAGGACAACTGGTCGACCACAGAGAATACTTTCGACCACGTTTTCACAGACGACGGTCTTTTTGAAATATCGTGAGTTTGACGGATTGCTTAAATGTATCTGCGAAAATAGTCTCGTCAAATTCGCATGCGGGAAACGCAGACTTCACTCTGTGCATTGTTCAAATCAAGTTTTTTTAGTTTTATTGTTGTTGGCATACTGCTATGCCAACGTCTTTGCCAAGTTACAATAAAAAAGTGTGAACAACCGGTCCCCAAATACAGCGTACTTGATTACTTTCGATCAAATGGCATTGTAGAGTAGTGGTACACTTCAAATATGCCAGTAAATAGTGTGTTCATGCTACAGATCCTGATCCTCAGTGGCGTGCAGAGTTCTAGTGATGCCCGGCCTACTGCTTGATTGTATGCCCTACGAAATTCTAGTAATAAGCAATGATATATGGTGGTCATTGTGACTGGATAATACGCTGTGTGTGACGTCATATTCACGTTCTCAAACCAATGTTGTGAGGAAGTTTGTTGACACAACATGCATATTATTCTACACGCACTCTCCTTACCGTTGTTGCACAATGTGTCACTGTGATGAACATCAATTAATTATCAGTGCTCCAAGTTAGGAGACCGTAACAAAACACAGCACTTAACGCTACGACAGAGCAGATCATAACTGCAAAAATATCCGGCAACGCGTTAAAACAGGGGAGCAGAACCCAATCAGTGCTACGTCAACGCAGTTTATAACGGCAAAAAAGGCAGCGCATTAAACACACTCAACACTACGATAGGGCAGGTTGCAATTGCAAAAACATCAGGCTGCGCGAATGTTTCGTCGAATAGCAGTCGAGCAGAGAAGATATGCGGCTGGGATAGCGGACATCCAGGGTTTACAGCAGGGTCTCAAATTCAAGCTGCTCCTAGGGCCAGATGAGGACTTATAATGTAACCCGAAGTCCGCGTTATGACGCTGACGCAACAATAGCGGTACCCGAACCTCATTACTTAATAGAAACAGCTTTCATTTCTTATTTCCGACCAAAGTTATCGTGGTTATATGCAAATAATTTCTAGTCATCTGTACGTTCTTTAAAAGTAACTTGTTCACTCGCTGGCCGAGCACTTTCAAACATCAGTGAATGAAGTAAATCATTTAATTATTTGAAAATTGCCAAAAAGCATCACGGTCCACACAAAATGCCCTGGCGGGCCGTATGTGTCTCGCGGGATGCGTGTTTGAGTACCCTGGTTTACAGTTGGAAAATTGCTACACAAGAATTACTACACAAGGATTGAGAATGCGCATAAAGTACGCAAGAAAACTTTCGTTTTTCATTATGTGAATGTCATATGTGAAACTAACTGGTGGTACAGAACAGATGCGGGTTTGTGTGAGCCGTTATGACCAATACACCTGAACTGCCAATTACAATGTCCAAGCTCCAAATGATGCACATACTGCAGGCAAAGGTATGCGGATGTGCACACCCAGGGTTTCCACGTCGAAAAATGAAACGGGAAATTAGTGATGCATCAAAAAGTCAGCTAAATCAAGCAAGTTTAAATAGGACAGTTTTGAAATTTGGCTCAGAAAATCAACTGAACGTCCATACTTATCTTTCAACCTTTTTTTGTGATTTTCTCTTGATCGCATGATCTGGAAAAAGTCACGTCACTATCAGTATGATTAGGTGTGCGCCGCACACCTAGAATACAGGTCCCTGTTATTGAAGAATGTGAGAACTGCTGCAATTTGGCAAAAAAAAACAAGTTTCAAAAATTAAATCTATGCAGCATGTCTTAGTAGCTTAGAATAGGAAAAATATCTAGTTACAGCAGTTTAATTTTTGTAATTTCACTCTATGGATGCCCCCCTGTCTTGGATGCCCGGGGCCATCGCCCCGTTCGCCCCGCCCCCTTGCACACCACTGCTGATCCTCAAGTAATTCGGCCTTGCAAGGATTTCTCTTTCGCTAATATGCTGTGTGCTTGCAATGGGAAAGCTAAGAGATTACTTTTTTTAATGAAAGCCTCGAAACTGGATAAAATATCTATCGAGATTACATTGAGCAAAGGAAGATTCCAAATTTTTTAGAAAACGTCGAAATGTGTTTAGACTGCGAGACATCTGGCAGCATCATCAGGTTGCGTCGGTTTTCTATTTATTTTTTGTTGTAGCATATTCAGGCTGCTCGCGGCAGGTTTGCAAGCACCCCACGTCTATGTATCGATAGGTTATTATATAAACTCCCCATGTTTGTACTGTGAAATTCCAGGTTTATGCACTGCTGCTGGATTGACACGCTGATGACAAGTGGGACATCGGAATGGGGAATGACAGCAAAAGTTCTTCTTGGAATGAGAAGTGACATCGGTCGCGTGAATACAGCTCCTGTTGTTACCTCCTCATTGACAATAAGGTGAACCGTAAGTTTTTCAAATAGCTAAGGGGCCAATTTTACTGGGCTTGCAGTAGAGGTATCTGATGTAAATCACTCGTGAAATGGGGCAGAAAACTTACTAAGGTTTCAACATGTGCTTTGAACGATTTCGTTTTATTAGAAAAATGCCACCTAATGGCGATCGATCACAGGCTTTGGTTGCACAATAAGCTGGAAGCGTTTTTGATCAGTCTTTCTGTTCAATTTTTTGACAGCAAACCGCGCCGATAAAGATGCTTATGCCCAACAGGCGGTGTGTTTCTACCTTTGCGCTTTTACGTGATACCCGAAGGCATAATGTAAGTAATTTCACCCTTTGCCCTTTTGCAAGTAGAATTTGGTCGTAATGCTGTAACAAAAATATGTTTACTTAGTTTTTAAGTGATCGGTCTACTTAATAAACTGGTCAACTAGTCAAATTTGCTGTTAGGATCAGAATCAAAAGATTCCACGCCTAGATATTTTTATACTGAACGGTAAAGGTTCAAATCAATACAAATTCGAGAATATAATGGTTTCCGATGATTAACAACTTCTAAGCTTTCGTTGTATACAATTTATTATCTCCTCTAGAATGCTATTATTAAATTGCCAAGACGTTTGGCAAACATTTTCAAATTAAGGATTGCCTGAACTGATCCTAAGAAAATAGAATTTCCAAAGTTAGCAATTGCATTTTGAATCTAGAGCTTACAAGAAGACTTACAAATATTCTTGAACGCTTTCACTTTTTATATGTGGTAATAGCTAGAGAGCAAGTTAAACTATGTCACTTACTTATTTGGTGGAAAATGTTTGGTTAAACACTGCCCATGTTGTCACGAACATCTGCCTTATTTTCACGATTCTTGTGCAGCTTATGTTGGCTTATATAGCATGCAATTTATTTTATATATTGTACCATGTGAATAAGATCTTAATTTCACTTCGAAGGTTTGAAATAAATCTTTAAATGAAAGCATGTAACAAATAAGCTGTTAAGTGATCGCCCTTCGGCTTACACGTCATATGGGTTGGGTTATGTACTCTTGAAGGAAAGGGAAGGTGAAAATGCGGTTCAATAATACCAAGCAATTACGATTAAGCACATCCGAAACATGTATAAGCACCATAAAAAGCCAGTGAGATTAAATTTTTCCCAAGCAACGAGGATAAAATGAAGGTTGGCAATTGAAAATATTTTGCAACTAACGATCGAACAAAAACGATGCTTTGGCATTTGAAAACAACTAGGCTATACTACTTTTTCCCAGATTTAGGCTTGTAACCACTTTTAGTTCAACCGTTCATGTCTTTGGTGCTTGTCTGCACAAACTAAATGCGAAACAAAATTTCATAACGGTGAGAGATTGTGGCATGGTCTTAAAGCTGCTCGTCTGTTTTGTTGGTAATGAACAAACACTTTTATTCAGTATGTGATATCCAGCGACTGTAATTTGACAAAGACTATAAGTCTACATGTCTGGTAGAATCAGGTTTCAGAGTTTGAGCTCGAAACATAGGCCAGCAGGTCGCTGAACAGCAAATGTGACATGCACATCTGCGGTGTGTGCGAATCATTTAAGTCCTCGTGCTTTGTGTCATTAGTTCTTAGTCGGAGATTGAAAGCAGTGGATTGGAAGCGCAATCAAGCATTGTTTGAACTGAGAGTATTGGCTAAGCCAAATAAAACTTCCTATTATTTGCAGACTAGAAATTGGAATTCCAGCTGTTGTTTCTCTTAATGTGAGCGATGATGATAATGACAGTGTCATTTGCCGGCTGGGACGACACTTCGGCGAGTGTGGAATGGCTTGCGCTCTCTACGAAGATTTGCGATTAAATGAGGTGAAGGCCCAAATTCTCCATCAAATATTATAATGTGTGTTAGCAGCACGCACTAGCACACGACTAAAATAAAAATTCAATATGGTTTTTGATGTATCTCACGGCTTTGTGATGGGCTTGCCTGAGAGATTGGGTAGGCTGGTGTTTCAGGTTAAACTTGATTTTATATTCTTGTTTTATGACTCCATCTACGTCTTGTTCTCCCCAAACGTGAAGTATAGATATATTAATATTCTGGTATGTGATGTGACTACATGGGCCGGTAAAGTAATAACATCAGCCTTGTACAGGTTATATTTCTCAATCCATTCCCATTGTGATTATTTATAGGGCAACAGCGTTCACTTTGAAATTTTGCTGAGACATTTTTATGACATTCATGCAATCATTGACGTCATTAATAGTGTGCTGTCAATATTTTGCATGAATTGTTGCAATGGATTGTGTCATTTATGTTTTTGTTGATTGAGATGAGACAGAGCTTGCTTTTAAACTTAAAAGTGGAACTGAAATATTTGTGTTCGTTATTTGATGAATATCTACGCGTGAATGTTTTGATGCTTGGTTGGGAACCACGTGATGCATAGGTCAGTTGATATACTTTTGATCCACGACATCGTTTTTGAGTCGAGTCTGGCAAGCAATTTGGTAACTATAGGATGCAGCTTGTTCCAAACAAAAACGACAGCATTGCTCTTGAAACCAGCCATTGCACCAATAACCAATAAAACCGAGTACAAGGCTGAAAATGTGGAAAGTAACATCTTTTAAATGTAAAGGGCATTTTCGTAGACGTTTCGGTAACTTCTGCTACCATCATTAGCAACGTCTTTTAAAACTGCGATAAGACCTAGTTGGGCGTCGAATCCATTCCACCAGCTTAAGAAGCGAGTTCTCTACACTATGTACCAATCAGTCAACACAATAGTAGAGAATAAAAATCTTTGAGCAATACGACAGTTGCAATGCCTTTTAAGTTCATTCAGCTAATTAATTTATTCAGACATGCTGTTAAGAAAAACCACTGATAAATACACACACAGATAGATATAGAGGGAAGTAGACTGAGAAAGCAAAAGATAGAAAAATGAGAGAGAGAAACATTACCTATAAGTTTACAAAGCCAAAAATGTTCTGAGGAGACAAGCGGAAATGAATAAAATTCTGTACCACCATTCCATAAATTCCATTTCCAAATATTTTCATGATTTCTACTGCCCATAAAAGACAAGGAGAAAATTTTTGCAAGAAACCTTGTACTCAGAATACATCTCACAAAAAAAACGAAAAAAAGATATTTTCAACCTTACCAAATAGCTATTACTACATTTTGCAAATCTCCTTTAAGCAATTAATTTCTTTACTCTTTGTCAATCTTTCCTTCAGACGACGTGCCAAGTGACCTATTTGCCAAAAAGGAATATATCTGGAAATCTTCCACTATCCATTGTCGTTGAAGATCATCATAAACAGGAATTTATCCGAGTTGGCAAAAGAGTTCTACCCGCGAATGAAGCGCTAAGCTCCGTGCCATTTCAATTTGTTATACAAGGTATTTAAACAATAATTCCACTCTTTTGTTTTTTACAAATGGCTGGTTTTCATTTCTAATTACTACAGTTTTGCAGCCAAACAAGCCATCGTTTTCTTGTTTGCAGTGGTGAGGCAGTATGTTTTTAAGTTTACGTAATACAAAGTGTTTATAAATACACCAATAGCGAACTACAACATCAACTGTCAGAAGTAGTCACCAACTGAGTTTTGATGTTTAGCATGAATACCAGAGCATACATTTTCTTTTCGTTGCTAATTCCAAACCATGGCACCTTCCACAGAGAAATAATAGTCAATCTTTAGGCAGATGAACGGTAGAATTGCCCTAGAAGTGGATCAGTTATAGGAAAAAACAATTTTTTATTTTACGGATAAATTTTTGTCATTGGGAAACAATTTCTACAAAATTTGCTTTGCACTGAGAAATCTTAGCCGTTCATAGTACGATCCTTTATAACAAATCATGCCGTAATTTCGGGCAAAGACGCACCTGCTGTGAATTGGATTTATTTTCATTTTTACCCAATAATCTCACCAAGAAGCATTCATCCGAACGCAGATTTTGCTTACTATTTTTATGCTACTAAAATCTATATATAATCAAACCATCTTTTACTATTTTAAGGATTTCCATGTGACCTATAAAAAATCTCTCAAAATAATGACTCGATTTAATCCACCCAATCTTAAATACTCATTTCGAGTCCGTGATGAAAGATAACCCGAGTCGTTGTTACTTGCATGAAATTGCGACTAGATTTCGACAAGAGTGGATTCATTAGAACGCTTTGTAACATTTTTTCATGCACCTGACTATTATTACAAGAAATCTTACGTGTTTATTGCTTGTTAGCTTAGACTTAGACCTATAATTTGTGTTGCCTGTTACTCGAAATCGATAGTGGTTTCATGTTAAGCTTCACTTGCACAAAGTTTTCATGTTGACTGTCTGCGTTTCTGAGACTAGTTCAGCAAAAACTGACAATTTTGCAGTTGCAACTAAGTTTTATCGAATTCGCTGTTATATTTATTTACGAAGAAAATGGTTTACACAAGCTGAAATCAAATGGAGGTATAGTTGAAAAGAGAGTTATTTTGCAGAAAATCGAATTCCAATGACGTTGTTTTGCATACACAGTATATGTGCATTTCAAAAGACTTTTTTGACTGTTTTTCTTATTCCCGATATCGTTAAAAAGCCAGATAAAGTTTTGTGAGAAACAAACTTAAATTACTGTTGTCAGATGAATAGGACGTCGTTAGAATATCTCAATTTTTTTGTTTTCCTGCAACTTTCCGACAGTAGCTTCTCGGAGAGCAAACGTGGTAAAACAAAAAAACATAAGCTTTTATTCTTTGCTTTTTGATAAGTTTACAGCATTTTAGCTTCAGCGAACTTTTTTCAATTAAACATTTTTTTTCCTTAGTTTTGAGTTCTCAAAAAGAGCTTTTTCTTCTTCTGCCTCCTATTACACTATTGCGCGCGATATTGTTAATTTCGAAAGTTACCATTGGTTAGTGCAAGCAAATTTTATAATTTATGGAGTTCTCAACTGCTTTCTTCTTTGCAACAAATATGCTGCTTTCTATCTAACCACTGATTTGCGTTGAAAATCATTTACATGCGACATGAAATAAATTTGTAATGAGCAGACTCTTTTCGTACAGTACAGTCCCTGCCAAAAGGAAAAGTTGGATAAGTTGAATAACACAAATGTCGAAAACGAATGAGATGCTTGGCGAAAAATCCTAAAAATCCTAATTGACAAGTGATGAAAGCATGCTTTCACCCCCTTGCATAATAAATTCAGTGTGTTTCAATACACACGTTACACAAAGCAGTCATCACATTTCTCTTCAGTGGATTTGTGATTTTAGTGGGAGACTCTCCTCCAGCTCCACGCGATTGCGTTGGTGTGCAGCCCCAAGTAAAACTTGACATCGATACCCAACATGTTGTGGTTGTGAAGACTGGACGAAAATTCGAGTACGGTGTGAGGGCTTCAACTTGCGATTCCAGCAGCAGGTAGTAATTCCCGGCATCGCAGTAACTTAAGAAAACCCACTTTTTGTTACCTTCGGGAGTTCTGCGCTGCCAAGAAGATGTTATCATGAAGTAACTCTTGTTTGGGAAAGATACGAGTGTATTTCCCTTTTACTGTAGTCTTGCCCAGCTTTATTTTCAACTGAAGCGTTTGGCACTGTTTAATATAATAAAATGTGGTGCTCTTGCTTGGCACTATTTACTCGTATTACATTTTGCGAAAGATATCCAACAGCTTAAATCATTTTCTTGCGTATTGCATCATTTAAAACAAAGCTTGACTTAACAGAATTTTAGATTTTGACCTGTCTGGACCGGAAGGTGTGAAGCTGATTACTAGTGCGGCCAGTGGTGACGGAACCAATTACACTAAGCTACAATGGGAACCGAAAGAAAACCAAAAGGGAAAACACCGAATATGCGTCGAGGCGCGCGATTCAAACGGGTAAGCGTATGATGGGTTGTGTATTAAAAATCTCTAATATCCATCTTATGGAGGATCACTTTTCAAACTTTGCATAAAATCGAGGTTTTAATTTTGTAACTTTCCGCCAAAAAATTTTCTACGAAACTTTTGTTCAATTGAGTGAAGGATAATAGCAATGAAAACGTAATTTTACTTTGAAGTCTAATTGTTATCGTATAAAAGCTGTTCACTTTGGAGCAGCTACCGTGTCGTGTGAGTGTACGGTCTGCAAAACATGGAAACAGAAATGTTCTGGAAAGAAAATTATGTGTATTTTTCAAATTAATTTTGATTTCTGCTTCTCTTCATCACAGCTTGAAGTCTGAGCAGAAATGTTCAACAGTGGTCGTGGAGCAAGGTAGGTCATAAAGTACAGTTAACAGCATTACACTGTAGCGAATGATATTCTCCGATGAAAGTAATACGCTTGAGGGGCTTCACATGGCGAAGAGCGCAATTTTCGCGCTTTTGAAACAAATGGTGGTTTTTCCTTAATTGGGACGAGAAGGCCACTACTGTGGCTCTGAATCACATTTCTGGTCATAACCCATGAACTGATTGCGATAGAAAGACAATCAACACATTTGTGAACGAAAATTGTGATGCACTTTCTATCAAAAAATATAAACCCTGTATTTTGAAATTGTTGAGAAAAATGCATTTTTTGGTTTTTGTTTGTTTGTTTGTCAATATGTTAACATTTAGTAGCACACTTACCTGCATTTAGTAACTTATTATGTAGTAATATGTCTAATGAGACCGACCACATCAATGAATTTTATGTTATGGCTGTTGGGCAACAACGTAAAGTTTCAGGCGATAGTAATGACTTCCTTCACACAGTAATATTTTTAAATTGACAAACACCTTTGAATGAAACGAATTGAGCAACACTCTATTTGAAAAACACTGTGTATTGTCTTGAACTGGTTGGCCCAGTTAATTTCCGACATTATTATTCCTGGCTGCTGTGAAACAACCTGCCTTGATAATTTTATTTGAAAGACGAGCTTGTTCCGGTTAAGCCTATGCAAGTAATTCTCTGCTTTTTATGTTATTTTCAGGCTTAGCATATTGCCGTGCAAACGAAGGCATGCGTTTCATGACATTTGACGGATTTCAGTACCTGTTAGCTGGTGGATGCAAATACCAGCTGGTCATCACCACCTTTGATCCTCTGCAAAGTGTTGGACAAAATCTTCAGCCATTTAACATCACGGTGAAGTCTATTCATATAAATCAAAAATTGCCATAGGAAACTCACTACATTAACTCATTGTGGGGTTTACACTTCGTTTTGAAACCTCTTTAGGAAGAAAACCATCATTGATGCATGACGTAATAAAAAGCGCGAAATAATGCAGCCATTGCAGATTTGATTACATAATTTGTATTTTTGACACAAATTGAGATGTAAAACCAAATGCGTTTAGCAAAGTTTTCTTTGTGCAAAAATCACGGTAGTGATCGCAAATCGCAAAGTTAGACTGCCCAAGCCTTAATAAATCGTAGTAATTTCTCTTAAATTTTCAGGCTGCAGGCTATAGTTTAAGCCAGGCTCGATGGGGTTATTATGACATTATAGGCTATAGAGCTTTTTGACTGGATTTTTCCTGTTAGGATATTCTTTTGATTCGATTTTGCTGCTAAATTCTAGTAATACATTTTCAAACATTGCTACGCTCGCTAAAACGACAAGGTGTCCGACCGTACAAAAACCTATTTGAAAGTGCTGGAAAAAGCATTTTTGACAGATGTCCACTTGACATTGCGTACTTAATTGCTAAAATGACATCCCTAAACAGAATCATGTCTGAGCTTTTCATAGCAATCTTTTCCGTTAAAAAGTATGCTATGGTCTGGTCATACAAGATATGTAAGTTGCTCCAGAAATCAACCTGTAATTTTCTAGGTCTCAGGGATCAATTTACTCATTTTGAAGTAGCACAAACTTTGTTAGGCAGAAAATGCCCTCTTTTTATGTTGAGAAAAAGTTTGTTGTAACACAGGGCTTAACAGGTTGATTTTGAAGGCAGATTTCCAACGATTTGGAGTCGGGCCAACCACGCATCAACAACATTCAAATCATCATCGGCATGCGGGCTATCCAATTACAGAGAGATAGAAAAGTGTTGGTAAGTCGCTGTTTTGGTCTTGCTGCAAGTGAATATTTTCGTGTGGCGGGTCATTTGACACTGACACTAACCTTTCTGTGATCGATACAGTAAAACCAGCGATAGTCTGTTAGTCGAAAGTGTTCCAATATAACTGAAACGATAAATAACTTTTTCTGGTCAGTGACAATTTTGCAAAGAAGCTTGCACAGCATTTCGTAGTGCTTTATCGAGATTAGAACTGTTGCGTGAATGATGTTCATGAAATTGGCTCTGAAACATAATGTACGGAAACATTTACTTAATTCATAAAATTTCAGATGAGTCTCAGCAGTCAGGCCTTTGAAATAATTCAAACCTTTTCTTGATTTTTGCAATTACTCTTTTCGTAGCTCATTTAGCTTCTGAACCTTGTCTAAAAATCCAAGTCTTACACACAGACGTTTCCAAAAATCCATACATTGTCACTCCCAGAACATCTGCAGCTAACAAAACTGTTTGATGTTTATTCGTCATGCTCACGATTGGTATCGGTTTCTAGTTCTTCGCAAGGTATTGAAAGCGAACTTCAGCTCGACTCTCACTGCTATGTTCTCAGACTCGCCGAATTGAGCTCGCGCAATTGGCTTGAACACAATCTTATAATTTTATTGGAAGCTTCTGCACTTTCCTGGCACTTTAAATGTTGCTGACCTCTGTACTTGAAAGTTAGCTGACCAACATCGCTTACAGAGCCGGAGTAACCAAATGAAGACGGTAGTTTCTCAGTTACTTGAGCGTAGAAAAAATAGCAGAAACACGTAAGAGGCAAAATGAAATTTTATTTTCATGAACATGGTGTTGTAGGGAACCTATGCAGGGTTCTTGGTTGGTTGCGATGCCGAATGTAGTCTGTCGATTACGATTCCACAGAGATCCCTACTAGTTAAGGGGTCAAACTAGTTGTTGCAGGCAGGGACGGATTTACGGAGCGCGGGCCCTAGGCCATCTTAGCTTTTGCGGCCGCACGCAAGTGTAACCTATTTGGCCGTTTGTGTAAAAAGCGTGAAAGTATGCCCCTCTTGTGTGTAGTGCCCCCTCAAAATCTATCTTTTGTGGTGCCGACTTTGGTTCCACAATTGTCTTAGATCTTCAACAGAAATGAAAGCCTTTCCTACATTCGTCTAAAGAACAAATAGCATCGGGACCTTTTCTTGTAATTTATTGCTCTTTCGTGAATTTCAGAAGTTCTCTTCGTTACATTTCCGCGATTTCTAGCGTTTTCAGTAGGTTAGTTTTTCGGATATAAAGATTCTCATGCGGGACTGTGTTGCCGCCCTCAAAAATATCGTCTAGCTGTCGATCTGATTACCTGTACGTAAACTCCTTTTTTGTAGTAATAGTAACCCCTAATTTTGAACCAAACAAGCACAATCCATTCAGTGGACACAGGGCTTATTCAGGCTGTTTTGAAATTGTCATTTTCCAAGCAATATGAAATATAGTGTTTTCATCCTCTACCATAGGCGTACAAGGCGGGGGGGCTCCCCCCCGGCCTGAAAAATTTCAGGGCAAAGGCAAGTTGCTCAAAATTCCTGAATGATAAAAGTATACAGCCAACACAGTGAAAATTTTCAGGGAAATCTCTATTTTTCAGGGCAAGTGCAAGTTGTTAAAAAATGCTGAGCAGTGAAAAAAATTTCAATGCAGTGTATATTCACTTGGGGGTGGTCCGTGTAAATTGGGCTAGTTTAGTTTGTAATCTGGACTAAAGACGTGACTGGTCATAATGGCTTTGATCTAGACCAGCTATGTCCAACCCAAATGTCTACTGAGCCAAAAAGTATGTCACTATCTGAACCAGGGTCGTACATTGAATGACATATTAATGAAGACCGCACATTGAATGGCTTACTTTGATCTTATCAAATTATTTTAGCTTAAACTAATATACTGAAAGCGTTCGAATCCTCATTGCAATAGTAACATACGTGATAAAGTGGCACTGAAGACCAACTGCATCAAAAATGTCAAATTCAGGATTATCAAAATAAGGACAGGTTGTCAGTATATAGGATACATTTACTACAGCGAAAACCTAAACCGCGCCGCATGCGGCCCGCGGGTTGGGCATAGCTGATCTATAGATCAAGCCCTCGTTTTTTCGTAAAAATCGAACAATTGGATGTCGGTAGGTCAACAGCTTGATCTAAGAATTCAGTAAGCTCCTCTGAGTGCGCGTCTTTAAGTGCCTTGCTCAGCCGTACAGCACTTACGATAACATAGGCAGGTGTAGGTTCAGACCCTTCGGTCCGGAACCGTCGCTTTTAACCATTGCGTTGCGCCATCGAAATCGCGTACATATTTGCATCAGTGAAGGCAATTAA
>Ga0210059_1000802_pt1 | contig 43422 bp, 28 predicted proteins | sample Ectturendosymbi2_FD_188042 | JGI IMG/M metagenome (GOLD analysis project Ga0210059, IMG submission 188042) | Ecteinascidia turbinata endosymbiont from Florida, USA - Sample 2 (SPAdes) (version 2) | ecosystem: Host-associated > Tunicates > Ascidians > Unclassified | place: Key West, Florida... | reverse complement strand
GAATTCTTTTTGTTTGCAGAGAAGAGGATTCAGAGATTTGATGAAAGTCGCTTCCAAAGCGGAGAGATGAAATGGAGTGCGAGCTCGAGCGAGGACAGAGAATTTGTCCTTATTGTAATGTAAGGCACATTGGGCGTTGTCAAGATGTTGACCGATGGTGGATTCGTGAAATTGTCGGCGACCGGTGTCCTTACCAGGGCGGGGAAGGCTTTAAGGAATATGTGGAGTGGGAGGATTGGTAATCGATTTTTTTTATACAGATCAATCATTTGTATATTGATACAACATACAAGACAACGCAGGACGAAGGACATTCTTAAAATTTTTCAAAAAAGGATCTGTTTTTTGGACTTGATGATTATCAATTTTGTGGATACCGCTTAACGCAAATGTCTTGTTCAAAAGCCTAAGAATTTACGAATGGCTAGATCAGAAATGACAGCATTCATTTCTTGTTCTTATCCAAAAATGACATAGGCTAAACTCTGCTTCGAAAATTCCAGTTGCAAACGTTTATCGTTTAATAACCCCGCGAACTCATCCTGGGCATGGCAGGTGTGTGCCCTCCCAAAGTTTAAATTGTATGGTTTGTGGATCCAACTTCTCCTAAATGAAAGTAAAGTGCTTCTGAAACTGTGTATGAAGTTTTTAACTTTAGTTTGAAACTACTCTGTGTGTTCTCAAAGCAGTTAGCCTAGCCCCTAGATGGACCTAGAGTCTAAACAGAAGCATGTCCTCGCGTCGGAATGAATGCAATAAAGTCAGTATTGGTCAGTACGTTAAAACAATCATGGTGTAGCAACGCATAGCTTGTTGTGCTTGGCTTTTATTATCATTTGATAGCCCAGGTAGGCATCATAGTAAACAACAGACAGCATAAAGTACGATATTGCCCCTAAAAGTAAAAATGCAGTAGAAATAGATTCACTACAGGCCTACTTTCAGTTTTCATGTAAATTTTACAAAAAGTGTTATATCTGATTTTTCAAGCCAATTGGTTTCGTGACCCCAAAATTATATTTCGCGGCCTCAAATGGGGCCGCGTTCCATATAGTTTGAAAGCCCCTGCTCTATGCCATAGGCCGATGGTAAACAGCATGAAGACAAGTTTTGCACAGTAGAAAAGTATTGTCGCAACGACCTTAGCTGACCATATGAAGTAAGCCCGATGTGGACACGTATTTCCCAGTAAAGCTCGCGAGAAACTGTTCTAGCTTATTTAATTAACATATAGAGTTTCAACAAGCAATCTCTGTTTGCGCGAAATCTGGTAAAAACAAGCAAACATTGGATCCATACTGACAATATTGCTTTTCATCGGAGTTTTGAAGTCTCCGGCGCTCATGCGTTGTTGCGAGTTTTTTGTCAGTGGAAAATTGAACATCATTACGCACCGTTTTATTTCTTTTTCATTCTTTTTTGTAACCACTTTCATAAAGACGGCCTGCATCTCTCTCACGCCCAGATGCACAATATTGTCGAGTTGTTACTGTAGGCCTACTGATAAGAGTCTAGAGTAGACATTTGCATTTCCGCCCTTGTTCAGGTAATTTGTGAAGTTATGCCTCTGCGCAGCTTCGCAAATTTTTGGTTGAGTCGTCATGGGATCGAGTTGTGCGGGGCTCTAGGTCAGTGGTTCCCAACCTGCCTAGGCTTGCGGCACCCTGCAGAAGAGAATTATATTTTGCGGCACCCAGTGGCGAACCCATACAATTTTGCTTCAAGGTTTGATGACAGTTTGAAAATGTATTTTTAATAGTATATTAAAAAACGCATTAGCTCACGGCACCCCTGGGTATTGTAAATGGCACCCTAGGGTGCCGCGGCACCCCAGTTGGGAACCACTGCTCTAGGTCATGGCCTATGCGTAAATCCGTCACTGCCCATAAATATCGGTTTTTGTTACTCCGGTTACGTCATTTTATATCCGCAATCAAGATCCGCTACCGACGGATATCCGTCTTTTACAGGGCACCCAGAAATGTGCCAGCTTTCAGTTGCAGAACCAGTGTTGCCACTGGGGTCAGTCTCGTTGATATTGCCTTCTTCAGCCTATTGCCCTCTTCAACATCAGATAATACAATATTAGCATCAGAATTTTATGCTACAGTTTCATACAAATTAAATGCATCCACTGTATTGTCAATACCTTAGAAAGCTTGATGAATGAACCTTCGTTACCCGAAATACATCGAAACGTCGTCATTGAATGGAGAAGTCGGTCATGCGTAACGTAAAATGTTCATCCCAATGTTGCGAAAGGAGCTCATTCAGTTTGGAACGATAATCAAACACACATGAGCGTCACAGATTAATGAAAGAAATTTAAAAATTATAAGTCTTTTCAACCTAAAAAAAGAGGAATCGTGGAAAATAAAAACAACATCTCAGTCAACATAAGATTTCTCGCGAAAGAAATTTCTTTCATCAATCTGAAATTTCTTTCATCAGACATCAGAAATTTTCAACAAATCATCAGATCTAATGTTAAAAGATCAGAAGTTGCAACAATACTAGGCCTATTTACATGGTCGTGCTAGCACAGTGGTTCCCAACAGGGGGTCCATGGACCCCCAGAGGTCCACAGACAGAACTTTAGGTGTCCATGACTTTTGCATGTATGAAATGAAAGAAAGCAAATTATTGAAAGCAGTACCTGGTTTTATTAATCCCATAGGCACTGATGTACCAATAGTGATTGGGCTATTGCTGCATTAGTTCTGGTGGAAGAAAATCATTGGTATTTTTTTATTTTTGTAGTATAATACCCGATGTTCATTTTGAGTAGATGTGTAGGTACGACAAAATTTTTACCAATCGTGGTGGCCAATGGCGTAACTGACGGGGGGACAAGGGTGCGCGCCGCCCCCTTTTGGAAACCCGTTGGTCTTGACATTTTAAATACTGAAATAGGCAAACCAACAATCATCAAATGAATCGTAAATTCAACGTTGTTGCAGCGCAGCGGCGTGCATTGTATACAATATATCATCTTGAACGTGCATACCGTGTGTGACGTAATAATCGCCCGCAGGTGTCGAATGTTGCCGTCATTTGCCGCCTGATACTTCTACTTGCTTTGGACTGTGTGATGGAGTTGTGAATAAGTTTATGACTGAAAGATGTCATGTACTTTTCCTTGAGATTAGGCAGTGACCTTGAGATTAGAGTACAGAAAAAATAGTGCAGTGACACTACAACTTTCTTTTTTATTTTGCAACGCCAATTTAACAAAGCTGTCTGCAATTCACCGCTGGAAGTTGAACCAGCGGTGTTGATTTTAGCATATCGGCTGAAGGTGATAACCTCGTTTTTCTGGCCATCCCAGCGGGTACCGCGGCTTTCGTCTGTGCAGCACACTTTGCACCACCTTGAAGTGAAGTATGCGATTAGGCCCATAGTATGGGTCGCGACCCAAATAAGGGTTGCGATTTCGCAAAGGGTCAGAAAACAGGTTGCGCCGAGGCGATTAAAAACCTAAACCTGAGTTGTAATTTTTCAAACTTGTCTGTGTCTGTTTGCAGTGTAGCGTAGGCACTTGAGAAAAGAGTAGAATGATGACATTGAAAACGAACTTAGCAACCTCCTGCGAAAAATCATCCATACAATCAACATTTTTGTCATGTTAACATACGCTGTTTGGGGTTTTGGTCGCAACATGTTCAACAAACTCAGATTTCAGTTACGCTTGAAAAAGTTTTGGAACCGCTGGTTAATTAAGCATTATGCAATTTTTGTCAGGAGTCGTCTGATAAACACCCACATCCGGATTCATTATCATTTCTCAACTTTTTCTGAGTATTGCGAACGCTCTACATGACAGTTTGGCACGAACGTTATCAATCAAAAGTTTTGGGGTCTATCCCATCTCTTTACTTAATGATCTTTGCAATGTTGAGTATGCAGTACAAATTGCAGTTCGAACAACGAAATACGAATATATGCAACAGTGCAGCATAAATATACGAAGTAGAAGTAGATATGAAATCTGGTGCTCAAAAACGTAAAGAGAAAGCACAGCAGCAATTTCAACGTTCTGCTGCAAAGTCCAGAGAGCCGACGGAATATTTTGCCGGAATGGGACAGTTCGGTGTCGCCGTTTCGGCGATGAAATGTGAAATGTGTTTTTCTTTCGAATGTCACCAAAGTGCAAAAGTTCGCACTGCCGTCGCCTGGGAAGCGTGTAAGCGCAAGAGCCAGTCTAGCACTTGTCCCAGATATTTCCAATTATGCTGTATTTATTGCGATTCATGATGCATACCACGGATTTGGAAGTGCCGTTAGTGCATATTCGTACACCGATGGGCAACCGATGGCAAGAAAGTACGATATATTCTTAGATTAGCTGTGAAATGCAATAAAAATTACACCTACGTGAAAGATCAAGCAATGGATGCTATCCAGGCTCAACTTTTGTGTAAACTCACAAACGCCTCATGCCAGCAAATATAAACGTCACAAGCCATATTTCTTTACACACGTGGTCACGTCGCACTAAGTTCTTCCAAAATCCTGTCGGACGGGAAACTACACTGGCCATCAGGATGACAACAAAAACGCTTATGAAGAAGCATTCTTGTAGTCTAACCTTCAAAGTATTTCAAAAACACACATTTTATTTGCATAAAACATTTGCGACCACCATCGCCGAAACGGCAGCGCCGAACTGTCCTAGACCTTATTTTGCTGCTTCAATCACCCTACTAACAACAATTTAGCTGAAAAAGCCTGTAATGTTTTACTAGTAATTGTCCAACTTCAAAGACAAAGTGTTCTTGCCTTTGCTGCTGCAAATTTATTGAATATTTCGTCAAAAATGATATACTGTAATTTATAAGACCACATTTATTAACCTAAGAAATATCTAACGCCATAAACGCTGCGGAGATGTTCTAGGTCAGTAATTTTGTGATCTGAATTTTGATAATTAAATGTCCACGGAAATGTTCAGTTTATGGGTCAACTCAAATAAAAAACACATGTAGCAGTAATAGAAAACTTCACAATTATGACTAGTATGCTCAACGCAGATGGAGTTTCAATTAATATCATAAAAAAGTAGTCAGTATTTAGATGCATTAATTCTTATGATTACTCTTTCACCCCCGCCATGTTGAAGATGTGCGCAAGCAAAGTACGTAATTAAATTGATTTTATAGTTAATGCCAACCGTGAAATCGTGTTTTAAATTAAATGAATGCAAACGGTTGTCTGCCTCATGCTAAATATATCTCGCAAAAACATTTGATACCTTCATCAAAACAATCTACATGCTTTTGTACACCACTGAGCATTCCCATCCGACATTTTTAACCAGTTACTTAATTCAGAACTTGATGTTAAAATGTTTTCATTTCTTCCCACTGCCGGATTACTATTTGATGATAAGTGAAAGTACGTAGTTATAACTGGTGCTGCGCTGTTTCAGTGTTTGGCATTCCCGTGTGTTCATGGGTGTCCGCAGGGGGGCAAAATGGGAATTTTCCACCACCTAGAAATTCGGACTAAGTACCAAAAATTTGTAGAAAACCTGAAGTCAGCAGCATAATTCACTTTAATTCTTGCAACGACAGTTTTATTTTCCGATATGACGTTCACACTGCGCAAGAGCCGGGTTCACTGATGTGGTGTCATGCAGTTTTGAGCTTGCAATTCACTCATGTCCGCCACATTGCCTGCAGAGGCAGGTTGCGAACCTTGGGAGCGGAAAGTTCTAAAATTGGCCTTATATTGCGTAACAGTAACATAGCAACAAAGGTTCACTTCAAGTTGCGGTGGTAGGCGTTTAGCCGCGTGCGATTGTTGAAGACATCTGTGGCAGGTAATGCAGCGAGACAATGTCTGCTGATTGGACTAAGTCACGTACTAAGAAATCTTGCTGCCAACAAAGCGCATTTTTGGGACTGTTGCCATAACATGGGTCATTTTCGTTGTGGTGTAGAAAGGGTAAAGCGTGATCTAAACGCCCGTTTGCATTGTATCGTCAGCAGCCTGAAATGGGCCAGGTAAATGTCGACTTTGCCGATAAATGGAAAAATTTCTGTGAACGCCCATGCCTGTGTTATTTATGTTTATAATGTAACATCTGCTTTGTACTGTGCTATAAACAACCATTTTTGTGTTATTCGAGTGTCCTTTGTTGCAACCTCTCAGCATGTCGTTGAATGTGCGATTCACCACAAACCGGGTGTGCATGAAGACTTACACCCACATGCATGTGGCGTGAATATGCGAAGACTAAAGTCCATATACATGCGTTTCGGGAGGATTCTTTCTAGTGGGGGCCATTAGGGAATTTTTACAACATTTTTCTAGGGGGGCAAAAGTGGTAAAATTTGATAGTTCCCACTCGAAACTAAAAAAAAACAACCTTTTGTTGCCGAAATTTTGAAAATCCAGGGAGGGCCTTGGCGCCCTTCCGACGCCCATGCCCGTATATATGTAATGTTTGTGAATTTTCGGGAACTAATTATTGCATTCCCAAACGGTGGCCAATGGGCCCCCTTCAGCAAAGTTTTCCCCCCTGGCTCAAACCTCTATTGACGTCACTGCTGGTGGCCATTGTGCTAGGTTTGCCGCTGACACAGAGAGTCTTAAGCTTAGAGGTTGATCCTCACACTTAACACAGACATAAATAGAGCCTGTGTGCTGCGTTGTCAGAGCTAAGTATATCATTATTACATTTTGCAACATAAAATATCTGGTCACTTTTGATATTGCCGAACACAAGCACCCTCCTCTATTATTTAAAAAATTGACTCTGAAACGGTACATCAAGTCATAAGCTGTTTGGTATCCAGATGGGCCCATATCCCTCGTTTTTTAAAATAGCTGTTGTCATAGAAGTAGGAAGCGGGAGGGCAGGGGGATGTATTTCCCAACATTTTGCTTTTGGGCAAACACCATTTCAAATGTAAAAAAAATTATAATGATTTGCCGAAATTATAATATTTTTTAAATCGTTTTGGTAACAAATAATTTGCCGAATTTGTAATTGTTTTTAAAATAACAAAACTGCAGCAGACGTGTATTTTATTACTTAGAGAAGTTACATTGTAAAGGGGCCTGAACACATTTCACGGGCAAAATGCTGTAGCTCCTATACGGTTTTTGGTCCCAATGGCTGTTGTTTATCGATTTTGTCAAATTGCGCCTTATCAGACCAACATTACTGGATTTATCTTCGCAAACCCATGATGCCTGGTCCTAAAGAAACATCTTGTTTGCCAGGCCTGTTACTAGCATGCTGATTACCTACTGAGTGAGAACGATCAAAACTTCGTGTATTTTGTAGAAGTGGGACCGGATCCGGATTACCGGAGTCGACTCCGGCAGGATTCTGCGTTTTTCCCTCGGACCCGGATCCGGACCCTTTGTCAAAAATTTGTGTAAAACCGGACCCGGATCCGGAGTCACTTTTCCATTTCGGCAGTAGCAGAAGTCTGTGCGGTTATTTCTTAGAAAAAAACATGGGTAAATTACAGTTGAATCGATGACTGTAGCCGGAGTCTGAACAGGAGTCGGATTCTCAAATTTAAAGAATAGCCGGACCCGGATTCAAAATTTTTGGAACAAGAGCGGAGTCGGAGTCTGAAAAAGGGACTCCAGCCACCTCTGTTATTTTGTTCTAAAAGACCTGTCTATTTTTGTCGCTTTTTTCAAAGTCGCTTGACTTTTCTGAAACGTATCGGTAGAGACCAGCACAGATGAGGAGTTCGGTAGTCTTCTTTCCACCCTTTGGTGCAAATCGCAAGGAAATCTGGTAATTTTTTTGGCGATCCAGGGGGAAACTGTTTTACGATGTATAAGTGAAAATGTAAATCGATTATTGTTTTAAGGAACTAGGATTTTTTCGAATTGCGTAGTTCTGGATTTCTACATGCTCCGGTTACTGCAATCTCAATTTTTATGTCAAACAAAGTTATCTTCCAGTGGTTTTGCTCAACGCAAAATGAAATTGCGGTGTTTGTGGTTTGTACTCATCACCGTGAAGCCAGCCAAATCTGTGCTGATGCGTCATTTCACGTGATGATACTGAGTTACGTACTGGCTCTCTATTTCGTTGCCTGCGATTGTTAATGGTAGATTGGAAGACACTAGGCAGGGCAGGCGCAAACCATTCCAGCGCCCTGGGCAAGATCCATTTTCAGGGCCCCCTCATAGTTTATGACGTCATGCAATCAACCGTGGCAGGACCTTTTTGCAAAATTGCCCACTGACTGTACTTGGTAAAGGTAAACACTAAACAGGCACATTCTCTTTGCACATCTTAAACTTACCTGTGGGACTTAGGCAAGGTCCATTCCAGCACCACTTGCTCCAAAAGACCCTTTTAAATTGGCTTACAAGTTTTTTTTACATCACAAACTAATTTATTAGATGCATGTCGAGTTTATTTGAACACCAAATTCATCAAAATATTATCTAAACAAGTATCAGCCGTTACAGCATTCACATAAACAAAAACTATAGCACAGGCCTCTCAAAACCTTTTCACAGTCTGATGTCGTAACAATCGACGAAGCTCCACATGCACAAACCTCTGACGTTCGCGAAGTTCACTATGTTGGTTATGGTGCGTGCCAGCTGGTATATTTTTGTTACATAAATTACAGTGATGCGTCCTATAAACGAAATCTGACTGATTAGCTAGGCCAGGGGTCCGTAACAAGTGGGTCGCGAGAGCTTCCAATCTGGGTAGTGGCGTAGCCAGCCCAAAGTTGTTTTGGGGGATAGAAAAAAATTTTGAGGGGAACAAAATATTTGATTTTAGGCGAACAACAGTATTATGTTTGGAATACCGCCTCTCAAAGCACAAAATGACTAGATATGCCAAAAATTGGGGGGTATGTATGACCTCCCGGGCCCCCTGACTACCCCTACGACTCTGTGTTGCAAGTAATTTAAATCTACTTTTTAAATTTGCCATCCTAATTAGACAGAATAAATGCAATCATGTACTGTTTTACCTGATAACTTCCATTAAATTTTGTGCAAGAAAGTTGCTACTGTCATTAATAGTCTTAAAATTGTTATTTAATTATGCAGTATTTTCCACAAAATTATATGCTCACAAAATGTTTGCGTCGCAAGAAATTAGAACTATCATTTAGGGTCGCTCCAATAAGTATTTGCGGTCCTTGAGCTGAGGCTACTAACGCTAAAAATGCTGGCGTTTCGGCAGCGTTTCCTAGTCTGACTACACTGGATGTCTGAAATGCGATTTAGGGAAGGCTTCGACATAAACTTAGTCCGGTAAAAACGACGAAGCTAGGAAAAATCACTAAATGAAAAGAACAGAGAGGGTAACCTTAAAATTTTTCATTGAGTTTTGATAAAGTATGGTCTGTAAGGCATGCTTAGTTGGCCCACATCACGTCATGCCTTATGTGTACCTCAGGCAAGATCCATTCCAGCGACCACTCATCCTGTGCAAAGATCCCTAAAATCCATACCATCGCGTTCATTACGGAAATAAAAAAGAAGTTTTGTACATTAGAAAAGCTTATGACATGAATAAAATTTATACCAAGCTGCGACATGACTTACCTAGTTAATGTGAAATTGAAATTAATAGGAAAAGAAATTAGCCATTCAGTCATCCATCATGAATAACATCTGGTCTGATAATAGAAGCAGAATGTGAAAGACCTCATCACCTTTAAAGTTAATACTGACTTTTCCTGCTGTGACTTTTACTAGAAAATAAAATCGAACAAAGACGTCTTGAAGAAAGTATTGTCTACAGAAAAGTATGATTAGGCGAATGTGTGAATTTATAAATGCTTCTACATTGTTTTGTTTCTTAATAAAATGTATTATTTTTGTGTTTCTTAGTGTCTTCACTACAGAAGTCCAAAATAGCTACATACTCCAGGTGAGATATGAACCACAACCGCATTTATCTGATAAGTCTTGTTGTTCTTAAGCATACCGGTTTTTTAATAACAAAAATATGGTATGCCTAGTTATCAATGTTGTGGAAAGGTACTTTTGACTTGGATTAAAGTACCTTACTCATCTGAAAGAAACTTAATTTACTGTATATAAATTACTGTACTAATTATATACATAGTCTACTCCAGCACTTACAATCATAATTTCACTCTGGATGCAAGGGCGTACGCTAGGGGGGTTGGATTTACCCCCCCTTGAGCTTGATATTTTATAGAAACTTTATTACCTTTGCAAAGGAGATTCATTGTTTTCGCCTGCTTTTTGCTTGTTAATTTGCCGACTTAATGCAGATACCACGGACTAAATTTGCATGCAAGTTTCAAGGAACATTGTGAATGGGCCAAATGGCAATAAATAAGTTTTGTTGGGAATTTGGGTTATTGTCTGCGTTCAGAAACCATCTCACCACTTTTTGCAGACCTTTCGTCCACTACGCACGTTTAAGATTGTGTTCCGCGATATTTCATTTAATCCGAAGCAATTGTCTATATTTTGTCCGCTAAGGCTGATCAGTATGATCATTAGATCATTGCAAGCGCTGACTGCATTGACTACATTATCAATTTCTGTAGCATGATAGAACCGTTGCACGAGCTCAAAAACAGCAGTTTTTGACATAGAAGCATTCAGGCATTTGATAATGTCTCAGCAGGGAAAAAGGAAAACTAAAAGTTTGTTGGACTTCTATATATAACAAAAAATTGAAAGTTTTCTTGCGTACTTTATGCGCATTCTCAATTTTTGTGCAGTTTAGCAAGATTCGATCTTGCAAACCGGGGTGTGTGCCAGCCAGTCCAGCCCCACACTTTCTATGCTCGTATTCGACGAGACATCAGCGCAGCCTGATTTTGCAGTTGTAAGTTGCTCTGAAGCAGTGATGAGTGTATTTTACTCCCCTATTTTACCACGCAGCCTGACATTTTTGCAGTTATGAACTGCTGTGTCGTGGCGTTGAGTTTATTTTCTTCCGATATCGTAACTTGTAGCGCTGATAGTTTTAATATTCAGTGCAATGACACGTAAAATAAGGGGTGTGTGCGTGTGAAAGAATCTGCCTATTATGTCAACAAACTTCACCAAAATGTTGGTTTAGAAATATGAACATGATGTCAAATTGTGACGTCACAAAAGCGCACACCAAATACAAATGGTGACCATATGCCACTGAATGAAACCCCCCATGAAAATTTTCTGTTTGCGCCACTGTATGGATGTATATAAATCAAATGAACACCTCTCGTCGTAATGTCCCGCTATTCCAGCGGTTCTTAACCTTTTCGGTCTAGTTTCCCACTACCGCCAATAAACAAGTTCGAATTTCCCTCCTGATATTTTTAGTGACGATGTTTTACGGAACGCTATCTGGCCAATACTCATAGTAGCTATTACCTCGGTGGTATATAGGTTTCGCATAATAGATATAACAATTAAAAGGATCTACTCAAGGGTTTCACTCAAGGATTTCACTCATTTACATCACATCAATCAACCAGAAAAGTAAAGTGCTCATTTTTAATTTTTAATGTGATTTTTGCGATTGCTTTCACTTCACCAACATGTCGATACGAGGATTAATCGTAAAAATCTTGATTGTGTTATTAGAAGGGGAAACTTGTTTCAACGTGTTGCAAGCTCTGTCGTCTAAAACTAGTTTGGCACAATTCCGCAGGCATGGTTGCACTAGTTCTGCAAAGTCTCATGACTTTTCGCTTTAGCAATGCGAAGAGTAACCACGTAGGATGCCTCAACGGACAAATTTACTTGTTTAAATGCACGTCCTGCATCCAGTCTGACACGTTTGAGACAACCTTCCTAAGACTTACTGTAAAGTAGCCTGCTCAATCGATTTTGCTAGGTTGCTCCTTGTGAGCGTTGTTCAAAAGCTGCTTGAGTTGGAATGATTTCAAACAGTTGTTAGCCAGTGTTTTCATGTACAACGTACCCTTGCGGGTATATTCTCCATCTTTCTGGAGGCAAGCAACGCCATAGCTGATGTAGCCTTCCTTGTATTTTCGCTTATTAGCCTTCCCAACCGACATTTTTGCACTACACTAGATGTCTTCGAAAAATAATAATTCGTTAAGAAGCAGGTTGTGATGTTTCACAGCAAAAAAATTTAATCTAACTTGTTACAACATAACATCACCTCATCTTCAGCAAAGTATAATTTCAATTCAACCTTGCTGATAAATTGAAGTCAGCTTTTTTACACATCATTCGTACTTACGCAACGCAGTACGCTTAACCTAACTACGTACCTATAGCAACCGTGGCTACCTTTAAACAACAACGGTCGTTATTCGATTGTGACTTTTGAACATTGTTGAAAGCTAAATAGGCAATAATTGCAAAACAATGCACTAGTTGACAAGTAGATGTTTCTTTAAAAAATAAGTTTGTGACTTAATATTTAGATTTCCTTCCTTAGGTATTGGAGTAAAACAATTTCTCACTGCACTAAATCAGAAAGAATTTCCCACTAGTGGGAAATTTTCCACCGGATAAGAACCCCTGCGCTATTCTGTTGCTGCAGTGTGAACCCGTTTTTAAGAAGAGCTCCTATTTTCGTTGCTACGTCTCACTAGACTCACTACGTTACTTCTGGCGGCCAACAGGAAGGCTAGCTGGAACAAAGCGAGAATTACCTAGGAACGATGTGCTTACTCCTGGACTGTCATGATTTAAACCACGTAGACGGGTAAATAGCCTTCCCTGAAACATAACCATGACAGACGATGGTAATCAAGTCACTTCTATTTGAATAAGGACTGAGGATGCGTAATTTTACGTGAAATCGATTTCCTATTAAAAATTTGCTGATCGATTCCTTGCTTACACCCATTCACTCCACAACTGAAAGAAGCAAGGAATCAATCACAAATTTCACGTAACACTACGCATCGTCAGTCCTATCATCTGCAAGCAAGGCTAACAGGTGTGAAACGTAGAAAGGCCATCACAAGGTCAGAGAAAGTAAGCAACCTCAACACTGCAATGAAAAAAACACGCAGACCCAACCGCGACAAATAAAACAAAACCAAAACGTCTTGCTAAACTACATGCAAACGCTGAAGCCTCAAAACTTACTGCATAAATGACAAAAACTTACTAAAACTCAACGCCAGCTTACGATTACACCAAAGAAAAAGTCGCTTTCTGGTAAAAGTAACTATTCGCAGAGCGAGGCTTCCGAAGTTGCTTGAAACAACAAGCGTTATGAAACAGTCAACGTGCATTTTGGTCGCTGTGGCAACGAAGTCTCTGCGGGCACGATGGAAAAGCTCTGACTGACACGAACAAAAACACCTGCACACTGGCCGCGAAAAGTGAAACACAACAACGGTCTGTAGAATTGAAACACATCGGCGTTCAGCGGCAGGGAAACAAAATGATTACCTTACGCGTGGGAGGATCATGTTTTGAATATTAATTTGTGCGTTAAGTTTGTGATACCACTTATCTTCACAGAAATCCAAATAAAGGGAATTAGGTTCTTCAACAAAAGTAACGATGTAACAAAAGTAACGATGTAATTCAACAAAAGTAACGATGTAAGTCTTGGTTTGCCCGATATATTGTTCGTGGCAAATAACACAAGTCGCTACATAAATACCATGGTTTGCGCATGTCAATTTTTGGTTGAGTGATAAAGGAGGAAACTCAGCCACCACAACCGCGGTTTATCGCACAGTGATGTAGGGTAAAGATTTCCAAGTTTAATCGCGAAAGCAATCGTCGATTACGATTAAATTGGTAATTAAATCGATTACGATTGCATTTCACTTTTGTTCAGTTTAATCGATTACGATTGCTCAAAAAACAGTAATCGATTACGATTATCCCATGTCTGTTGAGCAGTATTGCTTTGGCAAGGTAAAACTTCCGGCCTCACAGAAAGCTGCTTGCACAAAATACCATTTGCATTTTGTACGTAAACTAAGAAGATTGCTACAGTATCTGTTCATTTTGCTTGGAGGCAGGCCCGTAGCCAGGTTTTAAGGTTTGGAGGGGCAAATAGATTTTAGCGGAGTAAGATTTTTGTTTTTACTATATATTTAAAACAAATTTTTCTAGGCACAACAAAATATGTGGCGGTACAAAAGAATATGTGGGGCACTGCCCCCGAATGCCCCCGTGGCTACGGGTCTGGGGCACATAGGGCGGAGGTGCCTTTCCATAACAGTGCAATAGATAATTTCATGGTTTGTGAAGATCGACTTGAAACAAATTTATTGCAGCTATTCGTGCACCCAGAAAATAATGTTTGAGGCCAATGTTGTTGCTGAACAGAAACATATGGTAACGGTCATTTGGTCTTTTATAATTTTCAGTGCCCTCAACTCTTTCACTTCTCCCATGCCCTAACCGCTGTCCCGGCGTCCCTGAAAGTGGTACAGTATGGATCGTCACTGGTCATCCTTCCCAGAACCGTCGCCAAAAAGTCGTCAATAGGGGGACTTTACGTTCGTGCAGGGGGAGCTTGACATTAAAATTTGACAAAAATTCCACTAATTTATTGTGTTTCGTATTTCAATTTTGTGGGCTTGGAGCTTTGTTTGGGGAGCTAAACCCACCTAAGCCCCCCCGTGGCGACGGAACTGATCCTTCCTATCAATGCTTCCAGATAATGCCATTGAAAAAGCGTTTAAGATGTTACCACAAATATGTACAACTTAAAAGCACATAAATAAAATCTCTTCCACTCCGAGAATATCATACTTGTCACTTAATTCAAAAAGTTACGGAAGCTTCGGTTACATTAACAGTTTTAGAATGGAGTTGCGTGCAGCGAGGTAACATTTTTGTCGATTTTCCAGTGACCGTACGGTATTCGCCTCTGACTGCAGGCATATTCTGTTAGTGCAGGCTTGTCCGCCGTCATTGTGACTGAGACGCTAGCCCGTGGCCAGCTTGGGACACCAGGAGGGGCGAAGAGTTTTCTGAGAGGGGCCCAAATTTTTTGAACTATGTCCAATTTTTTCAAACTATATCCAACACATTTTTCCAGGGGGGCGAAAAATTTTCTACGGGGGCTTCGCCCCCCTGGTCACGGGCCTGCTGAGACGCCATCATCCGCTGAGCTCAAGCACATTGGGAAAGGTTCAATTTCTGTAAAAAATTGGGTTTTTCTCCAACGGTGCTTACCATGATAACTATAATTTTGCATTAGACAACACCACTGCCTTGCTCTGGACATGCATAAATTATTCTTTTGATGGTAAGAGAGCTAAAATTCTGCCAAACCAATTTTATTTCTAGACCATCAGTTGTAAAAATATACGAATACTATATCACGAGGAAAAGCGATTGCCATTCACGTACCATTTTGAAATCATTGAAAGTTGACAAAAATAACCTTCATTAAGGATATTGCAAACACTGCAAGCGTTGAAAATGCTTTTTCCCCCAGAAAAAATATATTACAACACTTTTGCATGGACACGTTTACAGATTATCTGATCACTAAGTGATGAAAAGGCTGTACCTGATATGATTATCACCAGGCCCGTAACCAGCTTGGGACATCAGGGGGGAGGAGTTTTCTGAGAGGGGCGCAAATTTTTTAAACTATGTCCAACACATTTTTCCAAGGGGGGCAAAAATTTCGCAGTGGGGACGAAGCCCCCTGGTTACGGACCTGCTTGGAGGTTTGATTCTCCAAGCATAAATTGGTTTGTCAAGCTCACATCTACAAGTAGCTATCATTCTTAACATGTTGTTCAAACTGATCAATGTTTTGCTTATATTACAAAAATAAAGACGTAAAAAGACTTCAAAAGCCTCTGCATCATTGATACAGGATAGGCTCTTTATCTTCTATCTGATAACGGACACGTTGTTACGAATAACATTTTGTAATAAAATGTACTAAAACGTTTTCATTGTTGTTCATTTACACAGCTTTTTTGGGAGGTAAAAAAGTTATTTCGGAGCCCAGAATTTCTCTGCTTAGCCCTGCATTATTTCAATAAAATCATTCAACGTTGAGATTCAAAAGTTTGGTGTAATAGATATATTTAGTAACGACACTATAGTGATTTAATCATACCGACAGCGTGGCAAAAACAAAAATTTGAAGCTCTCACAACAAACTCCTAGATAAGTTTTCTTGTAAAGTATTATTGTTCTGCAAACACCTTCAAACGATTCTGTCTGGAAACAGGTTCAAAGAAACTTGGTAATCTGTCCTACTCTTACAAAATCCTCGACTCCTCATTCAAATAGAAACTTGCATCGCTTTCGCTGGCAAACATTTACGATGCAATGAGTCTCTCGCACGCCAGGTGTTGGTCGTTTAACATTGCAAATATGACGCATAACCACGTCAATTTCCGGAACTCGCACCTGATTACTTTGTTTGTTTGGCATGAGCCAGCACGAAATTGGGTCAAGTGTACCTTGCATTCTGGATAAACCTATACAGAAACTTTTGAGCGAAATTTACATTGCCCAAAAATCTAAGACGCAGGTTTTTCTTTAAAAATTCCAAAGTCATAGGATGTATAGCATCTTGGCATGGTTTCTTTCTCATTGTGTGAAGTGGTGCAGAAACGAGGTTCCGTAAAAGATTTCGAGTCCCAGTACGCCGTGTGCTTCGATTTTCAAGAGCGTTAACTTTCCGATTGTTCCGGAGATAAATCGAAAGAAAACAAACCGATCCGTGTTTGTTGCTCACAGTCTTGAAAACTGTGCATCGCAATTTCACAAAAGGAAGCAATCAAAACAAATCGAGATACAACTGTGAAATCAAGTTTTCATCCAATAAAGAAATTGCAGAACACCAAGCTTGTGTAGCCAGGACCTACAGCACCAAAATCGAATCGGAATAAGCAGGTAAGCCTCACTAAAATAATCCACAACCGGAACATCGTTTGTGTAAAAGACGTTGCGTATCTGCGATGAGATAATTGATTGTTCGCATTCATCTTTAAGTGACCCTTGAAGATGAATTGTTTGGGCAAAACGACCTTTATCTACTGATATATTTACGTTCACAAGAAGTCTCAAATTGTCGCAGGTATGGTTACAACCTTCTGTTGTGTTTTAGTTACGCTTTAATCTATTATCAGGTGAGAACCTAGAAAAATAGGCAGAGTAGAAGTCTAAGTCATAAACGTCAACGGCAGTTCTTAAATATATATAACAGATTTCATCTTTGAAAATAGATATTATTCCTCTAGAAGAGGGAAAACATCACATGTTATAGCTCTTAAAAATGGCACTCCATTGTCACACACAAGAATGCAAACCCTTGCTTGCACAACGATATCCGTTCCTGTTTTTACCAAACTACGCGCAAGATCTGTCGATAAATTTTGGGCAGTTCGATTTAAACGCTTTCTATTCTCCCCTCCAAGGCGTTATACAATAAATGCAACGCAATCCTTAAACATTTCCTGGCCCTTCAAGCGCCAGTACGTCGAAAAATGCAACTGTAGACTACAAGCTGGTAAGAAGCCCTTATCAACATGCAGAGATGCACGAGCATTACACCTTCCACATGAAATTTATTTTTAGCAATTAATTCAGATGCTTTGAGCGCTTGGCGAATTCTGTTTCTACAGGCAACAGCAGTATTGCTTAAAAGCATGTCATCTGCCAGCAAACACAGCTTAAATTGAGGCTTGCCACAAAGTACCGAACTTTCTACTGCAGCAGAAGCCAAACCTTTTTGTTTGTTGTTATGCCGATAGCCTTAAAACAGCTATTGCAGGAACAGTGGGAAACCAACAATTTGCGAAGTCGCTAAGTTAAAGCTTGAATTGCATTGTTTTCAATTTGCATTGCAGTTAGCAATTCGGTGATGACGTTAACAACTCCGATCAAATTGCTCCCTACTGCTACAACCAACAGAATAGCAAACTCTTTTACGGAACTTGTAAAAAGCAATTGTAAAAAGTTTTTGCATACCACGAGGTTAGTCGAAGTTATCAGTTGCATAGAAACAATACTATTATTAGCAAAAGCAAATTTGTCGTTGCTGTTTGAAATTGCAACTAAGTAGCAGTTAGACAACAGAAGCTACTCGCCGGAAGATACTACGTAACAGAATCTTTGTTGATGCAGACCTCATTAACCAAAACCAACAGCTTGATGCGGTTCAGCTACTTGCTCTGAGGATAGAACTGATGAGTTACAAGTGAGATATTGTAAACAACCACAGCGCGCCACACCGCATAAGATTTACCTGCAGTGAGGGGCTGGAAATGTGCAAAACACTGCTGAGCGTAAAGTAAAACAGCAGCTGCGGTAAACAAACACGTCAGATGCTTGCGAGTCGTTCATAGTAACCTTTGTGAAAACTTCAACACTCGCGCTACGTCCTGCCGCCGACTCCAGGCTAACTTACTATGCGATCACGTTGTTCGCAAAACTTCCGACTATAACCATGCTCCTTTGTGGTTTATATTTGCTGAACAAAACATGGCTGGTTGGGAGATTTGCACGTGCCTACCGCGCCCTGAAACATGTCATCATAAAGAGAAACAAGTCCAATCTACACAATTGCAGTGCTAGCAGTAACGTTTATTGTAACAACAGCAACGATATTTTTGGCACCTATTGTTTGCCAAGCAAACATTGCATTCTAGAGAGGTCTTCGCTTGCAAATGCACACATTGTCAAGATTCGAATGCACAAAACGCCGCTATTCGCGCAGTATTACATTAATCCGCGCCACGACCTCTTGAACTTTGAATGAATGGAGCTTTCTTTTTATAACTCACGAAGTACTGTCACACCAAACACTGGCTCACGCAACAAGAAACAGAAATATTGAACTTATCAAGTCACTACGTATATTTTTTAACATTCCTATATGGCAAAGTACAACCAGAAGAACAGAACAGCGCCACACATCCAAGCATCTGCAAAGTCGAATCAACTCGGTGCTTACTCACATTTGGGGTATTCAACTGACAACACTTCGACTTATCAAATTTCGTTTAGCAGCACAGGCAATAGAGGACTGTACAGTAACCATCAATGATCGTAATGAAAAATATTCTTCGATTGAAAACGTATATCAAGTGAAAGCTTAATTTAACCTGTTTAGAACATCACGACTTTAGAGGCGTGTTTAATTATTGTAATGATCAGACTGACGTCCTTTCATGACTTCCATCGTAACTGTGATCCTAATAGCAGGAATGGCACAAATAAAAACAAAGAACACAAGATTAATTATATATTTTCATTAATAAATAGGTTCAACACAGTAATACAAGACGTCTTTGCACTTAATCTCGCATAGCCACGAATAATTACAGAAAGGAATATACTCGAAAATCTCACAAGCTTGGAATCACTTGCAACTCTAAGCGTATATTACGACACTACAAGTTAACGAAACACCGGTTCTGTCATATTTCTTTATCCGCACATTTTCCGGTTGCACCGAGCAGACTGCTCGTAGCTGAAGTGTTGGCGATCGACGTCGACTATTAGTCATGCAAGCGATGAAGACGATCCCATCGATACTAAATGAATAAAGCGACTTGCACTGATTGTCAGTTGACATAGTCTTACGTTTTGATCGTCATCAGTTAATTCCAGAATATTTTGAATATTTATTTCCACACAATTACCGCTGTGAACAGCAGAGCGGACAAATCGAGACAGAAGCAATGGCTGACATCGGCTTCATTGAAAATTACGAAGGGTCGAACTAAGTCGGACGAGTCAGAAATCCGTTCTTCTCTGGCTGATAGAATTCTTGACACATAACATCCACGAGTTCCTTGAGCTCTGACTCGATCTTTTCGTGTCCACTGTAAATGCACGATTTTCTAGATTAAGAATCGATACAGAACTCAACGACATCCACACAACATTTAGAAGGATACTTTCATTACAGTTGACAGACAGCAGTTCAAAATCATAGGATGCCCTTGGCAAAGTGCAACGCCATGAAACAGCAGAACTCATCCTGGGCATGCATGCAGACCAGACTACTACTCACACTCCAACTTGGCCGCACATCTCTGAGTAGTACTTTATTTTCGGTTCAGTGCCACTGGTGCGAATCGTCAGCACCACTCCGTTGGTGAAATAGAATGTTATCATGTGGCTCGACGAGCTTGACGGTAAGATCTGCAATGACGGGAGAAGAAAGCTAGTAATCCTCGGAACAATTTGGAACTGAAGTTGTGAGTTCCGCAGAACACCATCGCAACAGTCAAAACAAAACAAGATTTGGAACGCAGCGGTACAGAGTTGTTTTCAAATAAGCAATAGGCTTTCAAACTTCGAATCTTGCGATTAAATCTAAACTTGTTACATTAATGAATTATTTTTTAGTCATTGTTGGGCGCTTTCAGACAAATCGAGCATTCGTTCGATCAGCATCAAACAAACTGGTTCCAGATGTGTTTTCAAACCACAGTGGCGTTGCATGAAACCAGTGATATACCATGGTAGTGCCGCAGTAAACTTTTTTAGAAATCCAAACAAGATAGCTGCATCAGAAACCTAAACTTTAACACAGGCAGTACACGTTGAAAGATAACCGTTGAGGAAATATAAACAGTGCGACGACTTTATCGCCTCACGCGTCGTCATATTTACTACAGGCAGGCAACGCGCCGACGCAAAACAAAACAGGACATTACTTCATTGTTTAGCACTTATCATCAAGTTCCTGCTTAAGAAAGAAAATGTTTGTTTACGCTTCACCATCGCACGCGAACCACGCCGATGCACTTGCGCAACGAAACGCGCGGCGCATTTATCTCAGCCTGCCATGACAGAGATAACGGCGCCTTCCATTTATCACGTCTTCTTCTCGAGCTTCATCAACATGAAAGGTCTCTGCCGACAACAACGTCCGACCTTTTTTACGTCATCGATGGTTCGGTAAAATTTTCCACATTATTGGCGATTCGGTTATTGCTTATACAATATCTAGTAACATTCAGTAAATTTCTTCTGATCATTTGCTGGATTCTGATCCCATGCCCGTAATATTATATGCCAAAACACCACTGCTCCATGGGCGAGAGACTACTGCGCAGGATGCGAAAGTAATTTCCGGTATCCGTTGGAGCTGTGGTTTTCAAGCCGGTGCACAAAGATGGCTCGGCATCATGGGGAAGATTAAGGGTTGGCGAATCCATGTATTTATCCCCATTAACGGACTTGAGGATTTACTAGTAAAAGAATAGTTTATCAGCTGTTGCTATATACACAACTAACATATTGCGATCCACAATTTCCACAGTCAGTGTTTGGGATATCATCTATCCTAAGCATCTGCTGCATCTATGACGTAACGCTTCTTTCAATGGCGTTTCTATTTGTTAGGTGTGTGTACGGGCGGCGATACAAGGGTGGCCGTGGGAGTCCAACCCCTGATATTTTCAAGGGGTGCAATATACACTTTCGTTTCTACAATAAACATATCTTAATTACCGTAACATTTTCTATGTACTGTTGTTTCTCAAAAGCTTCAATTTGGGAAGCGCTCCGCTGAAAAACCATGACAACTTTTCAAACGCACTTGCATGCGCAGCTGGAATGACCGCAAAAGCTTGAGTCACTTTCAAAATGTTTGCCACAACAACACAAGCAGAAGTGCAAGAGTGTGAAGAAACGTTTCCTATGGGAAGAGTAGCCGGTGGCTGACTGGCCTCCAGTCGACTGCATAGATGACTGTTTTCAAAATACATACGATCTTTAGTAGAAGTTATGTTGTAGATTTTAGCCTAAGAACGTTAGCGAGTTTTCCAGCACAAGTAGGTTTTTATTCGCTGAGAGTAATTATCGCAACCAAAGTGTTGTTTCGCGTTCTGCAGATGTCATTATCTTGTGTCGCTGATTGGCTTTCCCCTGGTAAATCCCAAGGGGATTAATTATTTACTGGTTGTTTTTTGGCAGTAACTTGCCAACGACTAGCGCTAGACGGCCAATCAAGGGCTCTGAAGATGCGGGTTTTCGCCTGGGTTATTTTTGAAAGAAAATAGAAGTAAATTGCCACTTGAACTTCTTTCGATTTTTTATAATCGAAGCCAGGAGACCTTCTGCTTCTTTAGAGGGTTTGAAGAGCTCTCTAGCTCGGCAAGTTACGACTGAACAAAGTACGAGACAACCAGCCAATATATCGGCTTCTGCGGTCCTTTAAGGTTCCACTAAACAGGTGACTGCGGGCCATAAAACAAATAACTTTTTAAACTACGAAAAGTTGTGGAAGCAAACGTTTTTAAAGTGTTACTACAAAAAGTACGAAAAGTTGTGGAAGCAAACGTTTTTAAATTGTGTAGATTGTATTTTAGCGCAAGTACTCACATCCACGACTGGGATCAACTACGTAGCTGACACAGGTTATGGTAAAGAACAAATAGTGTTTTACTGACAGAGTTTCAAAGCAACCGTAAACCATTGAGACAGGAGCAAGTAAAAAAACAGCGAGGTACCTGTCGGTACTGTGAACATACAAATGCTGTCAAACAGCTCGTTACCGCAAACTAAAACCTAAAAGACTCCCGAACACTTCAGTCACAATCGGATGTTCTTTTTAGGGCAAACTTGACGGTAAAAAAGAATCAATTGACAGGCCGAAAAGCAATGCGATATCACCGGGTCCAACGCTTTTTGGCGGGTACCACTCAGTCCCGTGGCGACCGGAGGGATTTTATGGGCTTAGCCCCTCCAAACAAAGCTTTAAGCCCCTCAAATTGACATATGAAACGCTAGAATCCAGTGGAGTTTTTATCAATCCGTATTCTGTTCTGTCGTGTAATTTATCGACAGAGCAATACTTGCCGCTGTCACCTAGAATAACATCGCTTGATCATTTTTGATACGTTTGTGAGGTAAGAAACGTATTTGACGCTTGAGCGTAAAGCCGCAGCATTCACTGTCTGGAGTTGGAAGTGAAGTTAGCCCATGTGGCTGGTTGTGTACGTCCGGAAGTCTGACTTACATTTGATGAACGTATTTTGTGTAGTGATTGTTGTGAAAAAATGTATTATGGCTAGTCCAGATAGTCTTCTCTTACTTTGTACTGCATGGAAGCAAGATACATTTAGGGCTTGCGAATAAAGTTACACATTTGTGCAGTTTGCTATTCACACAGCAAGATGGAATTAACAGTGCAATTAGAAGAGTTTAATTTGCAATCACTGCTAAGCTTGCACCAACAGAGTAGTGCTAGTTAGTGGATTACGGATGTTAACCATGTTGCGGCCACGTAGGCCTTGGTCAATACCTACTAACATTTGTGGGTTATTTGACATACAAAATGGTAAATATCTAAACATGTGTCATGCACCAGGAAATCAACAAGTCCAGACATCAGCAAGGTTTATGCATGCGTATTTCGGCCAGTATAAAGCCCAATCCGCACGCTTTTAAAGCAACATTCACTTAAGCTCACGGTAGAGTTCACCAAATTTGTGCTAATGAAAAAACACGTTCATCGCGGTGCACTGCTTTGACCGGCACTAAATAGGTCCTTCGATAACAGTGGTTTCATCACTGTACAATAGGCTTGATTCTGGTTTCTTGCAAATTTTTGTTAACAATTCCATTTCATTCCGACCTCTCTAAATAATCGCGGTCAATCAAACAATGATTATGACCCAATTCCTTCAGTTAAGCTCGTTCAAAAAAGCTTAGTTGCAAACTACGAGCCTATATAAATATAAAATATTTAATAGTTTTGTAAGTACATTACCCGCAAAGTGAATCACAATTCGCAAATGCTGTATTGCAAATTTTCAGAATGCCAAGCCCCCTGCGCAAACGTAAAGACCCAATAGAAAACTTTCTGGCGACGGTTCTAATACCACTGCTTCTGCATTACGTGAGTTTTACGAACTTTTTCTCCTTGTACGTCACGCAGACACTGCTTTACACACCGACAGAAGTTGTATACATTACAATGCACTTCCTTTGTTAGGCCTCAGTTCGTACACAAACCAGGTCTCGTGCCTGAGCAATGGAAAGTACGTGCAAAATTTTACGTTGGTGAGTACCACTTGGTCTTCAGCCATTGAATCACCTCCATAACAACTAGCTTTCTGTTTCTTACTTGCTGTAGACGTGTCGGTTGCGTGGTCATAGCATTATTTAATCACGCAGCGTGCGTCACTTTGGAATAACGCATCTGCTGAATGCTTGCCGGATTGTAAACCTGTACGGTTGGATAAGGGAAAATATTGCTCAAAGCTATTACAAAATGAAAGCAAAATTATCGGAACAAGCAGTCCTTTTTCCCCCAAATTAAATAAACGTTCTTTATAATCTGCACGACGAGCGTGACGAGTGATAAAGATAGTAACTGCCCTTGTCTTGGGTGTCTTTTTTCATGATAAATTGGGCTGTTTTGGGCTAGTGTTAATGGAAACATTTGGCAAAACTGGGTTAATGACCAAGTGCTGCCAAACAAAGTCTGACAGCGAAACTGAATGTTCAGTGCCATGGTTTATTTAATCCAGCTACGTCCAACCAGTGACCCGAGGGCCGAATGCGGCCCAGTTTAGGTTTTCGCTGTAGCAAAAGTTGCCTACATACTGACAACTTGTCCTTATTTTGATAATCTTGAAGTTGACATTTTTGACGCAGGTGGTCCTCAGTACCACTTTATCACGTCTGTTACCATTGCAATTAGGATTTGAACACTTTCAGTACATTAGCTTAAGCTAAATTGAGTTTGCTAAGATCAAAGTAAGCCATTGAATGTGCAACGCGAAATAATGAGTCATTCAATGGGCGGTCCTGGTTAAGACGTGACAAGATTTTTAGCTCAGAAAACCATTTGGGTTGGACATAGCTGTTTAATCTGACGGGAAGTGAAAATAACGCGAGGGCTCAGGTCACACAAAACATGAATTCAAGCCGTGATTAGCTGGTGAGTCAATTTTTGTACATGCCCGCTATCAAGGGTTTGTGGCGGGTTACACAACCCAGAAAAACCGTCTATATATCAAATCGGTTTAATCAAAAAGTGGTACAAAATATTGTTGTAAAACAGTAAGTTTTCACGGGAGGCAGTGAAAAGAACCCTGATAAACAAAGGAGAGTAATCAGATAACCAACTAGTTTTCCCAACAGGTTATTTGACTAGAAACGAAATAAAAGCAATCAACTACATGTAAACTCAGCTTTGGACCATTCCCAGGTGTGTCTTACAGAAGTTTTGTATCGATAACATATATTGTACATTAATCGATTACATTGATTGTTGCTGTCCAACGATCATTGCCACATTGCTTAAAGATAAATTCAATTTAAAATCACTTGAGTCAGCACTGCAAACCTCTTCGAAAGAACAACACTTGCAAGCTTGAGCCACAGCAACAAGCGCGATTTGGGATTGAGCAAGTAGCGCCAGCATGCGGTCATTAGACGGAACGATCGTCATACACAATTTCGAACGAGTTACGGTTTGTCAAGGATCATAGCTTCTATGCATTCATGTGTGACATCAACTTCTGCCAAATTGTCGTTTGGGTGTCAGAATCAGACTTTCAAAAAAAATCTCTCACTCCGTATCATTAAGATTAAAACGAACTTTAAAAATCGAAATATCACTGCACAAAACAGAAACGGAAAACGATTGTTTATTATCGGTATCAACATACAATCGTAGACTCGATGGCAAAAACCATGTCGCACGACAACGTATTAAGCAGCCAAACCCAGTGGTGTGTTTAAGCAGAGGCGAGCGACGAGCGAAGCACTTGTCTCGGACTCCCTCGAGACGCTACGTGTGTACATTTTCCTCATTTTTGGTGAAAAACTTATTATCCACTCGTATAATACTCTGAAGCAGATCATAAGCAGGTACTCTCCTTTCAAAAGAGCGCTCAACAACAACTGTAGTGTGTAAGTACTCTGCTTTCAAAGGGGCCCCAACGGCATCTGTAATGTGTAAGTACTTTGCTTTCAAAGGGCCACCAGCATATCTAATGTGTAAATGAGGAAAAGCTTTACAACAACTTCACTACCTTAAAAAAACTGTGGGATAAAATCTGTTCCAAAAAATTCTGAAAAGACCCTATCAAGGAGCAAAAATTTATACCAAGTGATAATTTTTTCACTGGTCAGAAAATGAAGCTTCTCATAGTGTAGCAATATTTGCATAAAGGTATATGATGAATTTATTGCTACTTTTGCACATTTTTCAAATAACTAGTGTCAATGCAAGATGAAGGCAGTTTTGACTCATCCAGCTTCAAAGCTTTTCAAAACAAGTCTCAGGTTGGATGTTTTTGTATATATGCCATGTTCTCGAATGTAGTCACTTAAAAGGATGAAATTAAAACAAATTAAGTGTTTCCAATATGCTTGGTTGTTGCCGGTGATTTCATCGAGTGGCTTAAGGTCGTGAGTGCGAAACAATTCAGAAAACCAAGCATTTTGCAGAGGGGAAAATTGTGTTGTAAATCTTCTAGTTATTGGTGGTGAATGCAGAGAAATAAGGCGCAAAACTAGAGAAGTGGAGGGCGATGCCAACTTTCTATCTCTTAACTTTTATGAGTTGCTAGCTTTGTCTTCCCAGCATTCAGCGTTTTCAAAGTTGTACATCTGCTAAGTCACTTATGCCGTAGTCTCAGGAACGTATCCTTGAGTGGCCCGCACATCCCCTTCCAAGGCTTGATCAAAAGCTCTTATCACGGTTGATTGAGTATGGTGACATCATCAGAGCCCCGCCCCCCCTTCTACCCTTGCCTCGGGCCCCCAATCCTAAGCCCACCACTGGCCAAACCATCGTGCAGATCCCATATAAGATTGCCAGCTCCACACGATTGCCACCAAAGTGAGCATGAAACGAGACTGTTCGCAAAACTGCTTTGAGTTAGGGAAAACCAAAAGTTAGTTGCACTGTTAAGTAATACGCTACCGTTTTGCCATCTGGTGTAGAGCTGTCAAAGCCGGTCGTCAGATCTCGAACCGCACTAATGGTGAAACGTCCGAGTCTTCGAGGGTAGCGATGGCCGCGCGCTTTATCCTCGATCGCATTCTCTTGCTCGTAATGACGTAGCCGGTCGAACATCGCGTTAATTTTTGTTGGCTCGTGACAAATGTAGTAGGAGTTGTTGCTGACGTGGTCGCCGTATCTACGCACAAGATAAAGGTACTTTTACGGTGATATCAAGAACGGACCTATGCTGCAAGAAACGTCTGCACAAGTTCAGAACCGCAGTTTACTGAAACGTTTAGAGGTCTGGTGGTCTGAGGCAGCACGTATTTTGTCAAAAGCACTCCAGGCAGCAATTGAAGCAAATACAACACCACGTCAAACTATACAAGAAATTAACACCATTTGAGACCTTTTGTTCGGGGAGAGAAAACCAAACTCGAATTTTGATCGACAATTAACCCTCTGTGTGATGAATTTGCGAGAAAATACACCGGAACAGCCAGCGTAAAACAAAAAGGCACCTGTCGTAAATGTTTCGAAGTTGCTGGGAAAGGCTCACATCTTTGGAATTCAAATATGTAGCACATTCTGCAATGACCGCCAAAGCACTGATGCCGTCTTTATCCAGCACGTTGGTTCCAAACATGTATCCTAAAATGGAAGACAAGTGTGAATGCCATGTGGGAATGCGTTTGCTCCGACTACTGAGGCCAAGCAACTGCTCTTGACGATGCGCCCTCCTAAGGCAAATCATCAGTCAAGATTAGTCGCCCAAATTTTTTTCCAAAATATGAAGACATCTTTTTTACATAAATCCTTGTTACATCTACCACCCATTTTTGTTACGTATGGTGTTGTGACGTTCGGAGTTAGGGACAAGCAAGCAGACGCTAATACCGGGTTCCGGTCTTCAAACAGTTTTGTGCAGTGACCCGAAATATAATCTTCACGAAAAACTGTATTACCTGGTATCGCATTGTTACAAACAAGCAGCGGTGTTACCGGTTCTTTTCCATTAAAACTCGTAAGACTCTGACGAGAAACGAAGTAAAAATTTAGCATTCAAGTTTCAGCTTCACACATATTCAATGAACGCAATGTCGAACAAAAAAGATGCTCCAAGGAATACACACTATATAGCATAAATATCAATTTCAGCAAAACATCGCCCACTGCTTTGTCTATCTTTCTTTACGGAGGAAAATCTTTCAGGTCCTGTACTAATAGCAATACTAGAGATTGGAGCCAGACACAAGTACGAGGAGCAGGTCCTTCAGACAAGCTCCAAAAGTCTTTCACTGTCTGCGGCAGGCCACACGCGACAAAAAAGGTAAATTAAGGTCCCTCCCTCACGCGATCTTTCAATGAATTCAAGGACTTCCCAAGCGCGATTGTAAGCCGCTGCATCACTGATGATTTAAATGGACAAGGTCGAATGAGCAAGCAAAGCACTGCAACACTTCAACAACGGCTGCGAATCCAAGTATGAAATCCACTGATCCAGACACCAACGATCCCGCACAAGCTACTGATACGTATACAAGAATAAATGACTAACCTATTGCTTCTTCAAAGGCGTAGAGAACCGTCTTTCCCTGTTTCATCAATGCATGTGATCTGTTTCCCATCCACTTAAAGCCGGTGAGGGTATCCTGAGGTAAAGCAAAAAAGACTCATAACTAGCATTCTTGGATACAAATGACCAATTCGCCTATAACATCAAATTTCAGAGCTCTGTTATCAAACTTGGGGATTTTGTAACACGCTAGCATGACAATATCTAACCCTTTTCAAATGTTTTCTGAGTGTCAAGATTTAACTTGAAAACGCAAATCGTAGCTTTGTGTGGCAAAATGTTTTCCAAAAACGCAATACAGCAAGTTGCAGGGTCGAACTGATGACAGCATCTCTCTGTGTTTTAACCCCACCCACCCACCAACTTTCTCAACCTTCGCATAACCAATTTATGAACAACCTCACACAAACATGCATGTTAACATAAGTTTCAAGTTTTAATCCTGCTAAAAGTTCTCTCTAAAATAAAAGCTCTATCATCATTTTCTCCCAGAAGACTTCAGTAATACCAGAAGCAAACAATGATAAGAATATTTTCTGAGCCGATCACAGTGTTGCCATCCTTTCCTGATCTTACCTCAAACGAAAATCCCTCCTTTTTGGCCATCGAGTGAAGTATGGCTGATGAGACAGTGCTGCTTAACATGTACACGCCAGAGTGGTCATCTTGATCGGGATGTTGCGTAGAATACTTATGCCAAGCCCACCAACCAAACAGCGCGCCTGAAGACAAACACCATTTATACTTCTTAAAAAATTTCATTGCCAGTGCCGTGATTAACGTTGAACCACGGCAAAGTAATTCAAAATTAAAGTTTGAAACTCGAGTAGAGGTGATTCAAAACAAAGAGTTGTTTTTCAGACGCTGAGTATGTATTTGCGCGATGAATGTGGGACGAATGGATATAGAGGTTACCTGCAGCAAGAACTGAAGCGGGAGAAACACGAAGAACACTGCGCATCACTTGACCCGGTTTTTATTCTTCCGGCACTTCAATGCAATTTACTTGTATGGCACAACATCCTTACTTCAAAACTTTCGCCTGGAAATATGTAGCAATTCAACAGGCTTTGTATATGTCCACAAAACGCTGTGGCAAACAATATAGAAAACAGCAAGTTTCAAGGTTTTGACACAAACATTTTAAATGCCATAAAAAATCCTGCCCACCACAACTTAACATAAATTTTATTTGAATGATTTTCTTACGCTTTGCTTACCGGGAAATTAATTGTTCATTTTTTTGTATTTTACCAGCTTCCAAAATAAGATCTCACAACTAGCAATAAAGTTTTAACCTACGAAAGGAAGAGTAACCACAAGATGTTTCGAACATTGATATGAATAGAGAAGCAGAACCACCGAAAATCAGGGCAAGACTCCTTTTTGTGCAGTGTCGCAAAATTCATAAATTATGACTTGACAATATAATTTTTGTTCCAACAACATAATTTAATCTGCTTTAAACTTGGTAAGCAGCTGATAACTTTTGTGGAAGGTGACAACACAGTTCACCCGGATATCAACAAAAGATTCTAAAAACGTTTCAAACTACCCTGTCATCCACGATACCAACCAGACATCAGCAAATTTGCAATGTTACACGCACAGCACATATGAACGAACACATATCGTACATACGATAACGGCACAAGAGCAAACACTTGACACCGCACTGCCAGCGTAGAGTTCCTTGTGTTCATGCACTAAACAACAGCGTACTTTTCTCAAACTGGGCTATTCGGACAAAAAAGGGGAACATTTACAAACGCAAGTGAAAAGGACAGTACACGAAGAAAATGACCATAAAAGAGCTGACTCATTGCCGCAGCATGCGTGCTTACATTTTATCAGGGTTGCCAGGTTGGCATTTCTACGTTGAATTCCAGAAATTTAGCCTTTTTTAAAAGTGGCTTGGCATGAGAAAATGAGGTGTGGCATGTACGTCACAGTTGGCATGTTTTGGCATTTGTTAGTGGTTGTTGGTAGAACAGAATTTTGTTTGGCATTTTTTAAATAACTTGTCTCTTTGAGCTTAAACTTTTATATTATTTTCAGCTTATTTGGCATTTATTGATGTTACTTGGGATGGCCTGAATAGGAATATGGCGTATTTGGTCCAACATCTGAATCTGGAAAATCTAACACTTCTTATGCGGTTCTCTGCGCCTGCATTTTTTCGCAGATATTTCGTGGAATTGTGACGTATCCAACATATTCAAAGTAATTAAAATCATGGCGTGGTGCATACGCATATTTGTACTTTCATAACCGGTATTTTTTGTTTCAAACACTTATAGGTATCATCTTTTGGAGGTTACCAACAATTCGTTACTTTATATTTAATAATTCTACAAGCCAAAACAGGCCGATAGGCTTGGTTCCTTAGCAACATTGTATTTTTGCCATTATTCATCCAGGTAAGTCAAAACTGACAGCTATCGGCCTGTTGCGGCTTTTTGAAGGTATTTGGCATATTTTGATGTGCGATTTTGCATTTTTGGTCCATCTGTACCTGGCAACCCCACCTTCTTTGCCGAACACGTCGCAGGTATGATCAAGAATTAGTTGATAAAAAGCACAAGACTCCCGTACATATGTGGTTACAGGTCGAGTAATAACGTTTCATTTGTCATGTGGAAAAGACAAAAAAACAAGAAACTGCATCAGTTAGTGATCGGCATGTAAGGTGAGACGTGAAATTTCTGCAGCAGGCAAGCATACACGCACTGTACTTCGTTCATACCGAGTTCATTCCCTGTGAAAACTTTCCAAGAATCATCCGAATTCTTTTCGGCAACGGCTAGTCTGTCTGCATCCGGGTCATTGGCCAGAATAACTTTGCAACCAGTTGCATCGGCGGTTCTCATTGCAAGCAGCTATGAAAAAAACAGGTCTGTTGAACACTTTTTACAAACGTCCTCCACCAGCGAGACTGGACAAACAGCTGCCGGACAAGAAACGCACTTTGAACTCGCGCAGTCAGCTTAACACCACATGCAAATAACGTTGCGATAGCTGTTCCACGCAAGTATTGTCTGAATGCGCCACCTTCAATGAAACAGAACGATGGTGAAAAAACAAACCAACAACGTGTGAGCGCTTTTACTCTTTTCGATACGGAGATCGCTTTTCACTCAAGTGTAACAACAGGCTGCTTTTCGTCCAGAGTTCATTCAAGCAGCAATCTTGTTAAACATGAACACACCAAATACCTTGAAAGCTAAGGCATGTTTACAACAGATAATTAGTTACTCACTAAAACGCCTTTGCCCTCTTCAGGGTTTGGGTATTTAACAGTGGAAAATTCTGGGTCCGGATTCATTTGTTCCGGGACGTCCTCCAACTTTCCCAACGAAAAGGTCTCAAAAGCGCGACGAGCAAAAGCTAGGCCAACACCATGAACAGGAGTATAAGTAAACCGCAGCGATGTGGACTGATTTAGTGACCTGGAAGAAAACAGTTAAAAGTTTTCCATGGTGTTTTGCAATGAAAGAAGGGAAGCTTCATTATCCTCTCTTTGGAGAATCGAGAGAGTAGTTTGTGGGCGCCCATCTCCGTTTATTCTGCGTCGTGGGCCACGCAGCTATTTTCGTAGTAAATGATGAATTGGTGGCATGGCAATGGCAGAACCGCGTGTGAAGGTTTCCCTTGCACCCACCAAACCTACGATGCAGACATGCTTAACGCGGAGCACGAGAACCACCGTCTTTCAAGTCTTCGTATGATCCGACTGGGAATCGAACCCAGTCTGCAAGCCGATTATTTTCGGTTATTTGAAAATGAAAAAACTCTAGTTTTTGATGGGATTCGAACACATGCAACCAACAACAACAAAGAAATTAAAATCATACATGTGAGTTTTAATGCATAACCCCATTCTTATATGAACGTGCGTTCATGCAAAAGTGATCCACGAATGAAATTTCATATTAAATGTACAGACCTCATGAAAATGTGTGGGGAGATGTGTGGTCGAACTGCCTTGTGTATAACTTTGCAAGTAGCGGGCCTTGAACAAGCTCGCTGTTTCATAACCAAATCTATGCTTCGTGTGCTAAAAACATCTCTTTTATGTTACTTCGGAGATTGCCAGTCAGTTCACCCCAAAGATCCAACTTCAGAACTGACTTAACCACATTTAATTTTAATGCACAAACACACAGCCCGCTTCGGTGGTGACCCATGCGACAGTCTGGCTAAACTCTGCATGTACCTTACTTCACCACTTATTCACTTTCTAGACTTTTCAGCTTGCTTTCATGTTGACTTTTACCTCCTCACACTATAAATGAAACGTTAAAAAGTACCATTAACATCGCCTCGCTATAAGTAACTGAATTAGTGCAGAGCACCGTTGTAAGCCACTCATTCATATCTACAGACAACAGCTTCACCCCACATCCATATTGTCCGAGAGAATGAACAAGAAGCGACCTTTCTTCAATAAACACGAAAAGGCCTTCCAGTTGCTACCTTTCCTGACACAACTTCAACTAAACCTGTTATCAACATTTATCCTACAGGAACTTCAGCACTGTAAACCGATATTTCAAATTCCTCAAAGCAAATATTGCTTTACCTTTACAATCAACACTTTGCTGCAGTTAAAAAAACTCTACACAATACGCTTTTTCGACTACGGTAATCCTGCAGCCAACTCCACCGTGTACTCACCGATATATTGAATACGTAGCGAGATTTTTGAAATAGGCGTGCATTATGTCATCATAAGGATCTGTGACGAGAGGAGAGTCTCCAGAAAAATTTTCATCCCACACTTTCTCAGAAGACGGGATTAAGTTTTCGTTGATGCTGTTCGCAATTTCTGAAGTGAAAAACAATTGAAATTAGAGTGAAATAACTCAAATTTCTAGCAAAGAGTCGCTCCTGCACTGATTAGAACAAAAACACCTGTTTGGCGTTCGTCGCTTTCTATCGCTGTAAAAAGTATCCCGAACATTGAGCCAATCAACGGCTAACATCCTCCAGTGGTTCTTAACCTTTTTAACATATCTTAACCTTTTATCAAACAAGGTTACCAGATTTACCCCCAATATACTCAGTGGTGCTCATTTATTGAAAACATGAAATTAACCAACTCGTACAGTTCACAATGATTTCTAAAAATTTGCATTGGCTACAATTTTACGATTCAGGGGACCACATGTGGCCCACCACAGCGTTTTCAGTGACCCGAGGAAGCATTCATGAATTATCTTCAAATCTGAGATTTCCTCCAACTCATCACAATAAGTGTTAGTGACAACGCTATTATTTTCATCGTAATCGCTTTGTCTGTCTCTACGCACACCAGTTATTTTTTCATGACGCTGCCTCGAAAGATGACGTCACTTTCTAGCTCGGTATAGACTCTATACTAGTACCTACATTTTAGGTAATCCACAGCAGTAGTCTACTAAGTGGCAGTTGTGACGCCTTGCAAATTAGCCACCGCGAAGTGCAAAGCTGTCGTGACGTTTCTGTGTACGTGAAGCATTGCTAGTCCGTTTCTTTTCTGATTGTAGTGCGAAGAAACGCCGCACACGGCCGAGAAGCTTCGTTCACCCTCGCATGTTGTCACCGGCACTCAGGCAGTGTAGCCACGATTTCGAACGAGCGTGATGTTACAATATGTTGTTTCATTACAGTGAATCAAGGCTTGTAGTGGAGTGCTGGGCAGCTTCAGCTTTGACTGGTGGCAGTTGGTGTACTACTAAACCACGTGGGTTAATTGCTCCCCGTAACACATCGTAATAAAAATAACAGCCAACTCATAAAAATAACAGCCAAAGTTACTCATAAAAATAACAGCCAAAGAAAACGAACCAGGAGATATTTCGTAAATGTTTGCTTTGTCGATTGTTTTTATCATTAGACTGTTCAACACGCATGTTTCCCGCGTATAAAACTTGTTCCAAAAATGGAAAATATTTTGAATGGGCTGTCTAAGCCACACGAAGCTACAGCGGTCATTGCCATTTCCATAATTGTATAAAATCTGCCATACACAGGACCGCAACTAGGGGGGCAACAAGTCAGAATCATTTTGCCCCTCCCGCGAAAATATCAGTTAGTTGCGGCCCTGGCCTGGCCATGCAGTATTCACTTAGATAACTAGTTCAATCGACCAGTTGCTTTTGACGCTCCTGAAGAGCTGCTCCTCAGGCAAGGATAATCCTCTGTCCCTCCACCACGCGACGTTATTGTCGAGGATTTTAAATCTTCTTGACAAACTTTTAGACCAAAAATCAGTGAGGAAGGATATTAACAAAACTGCATTTAAAAAATGATATCACTGGCTCCCTTCAAGTGATAGAAGACTCGGTTTCATAAAATCACACATCGAGCTGCTTATCAAACCTGCAACTAATAAACATACTAGAATCATGCGGAGGAATGATTTGTGAACCATTTTCCCAATAAACTTTATACCCGTTGTCTTCCTTGGGATTGTGCGACGCCGTGATCATGATTCCAGCACAAGCTTTGTAATGGGTGACACCAAAAGGCTGAAAAAAAGTTTTTTTAAGCACGTAATCGCACCTTCCGAATGTTTGACATAAGCGAAATAAGACAATCAACCAGACAAGGGCTTACAATGTTATCTAGAAGATGCAAATCATCAGTAGACGAAAACCTCAGCATTAGCATTATGCTTGTTTCACTGTAGTTGAATAAGTGACTAAAGATTACTTTCAAGGAAGTAGGAAAAGCTAAAACCATCCCAAAAATAATCTTACGGAATTCAACAAACCTCAACGGATTCTGCATTAATACAACACCTTGTCAGAGTTTAATATAATTATTATCCACTTGTGTCATTCCGGTAATGCTCGTCTGACGGCAATTGGCAGAAGGCAACTTAACCTTAAATGCAAAGTTTGCCAGAATTCGAAGCCTTAAGAGCGGCGATGCAAGTTAAACAATACCGGCAGATATTTACAATAAAACCTCGGATAATCCACATTCGATTTGACAAACAAATTCATCTGGATCAAGCGAAGATCCGGATTATCCGAAGATGTTTGTTTAAAGCCTGATATTATCTACATTTTAGTATATCGGTAAAAATCGCCCTTATTGAACACATTAGCGACACCATGATGATCAAATATTTTTATATAAAGCAAATTTATTCATACGTTATGACTGTGTGTATTTACGCTGACATTATGACTGTATGTATTTACGCTGACATATCAAACGAAGAAATCAGTCATTTTGGACTGTATCAGGTGTTTCAGTGATTGTTCCACAAGTAAACCTTCTTCTTGGAAAATAGTCTTCCACGCTATGGCCTGAACAGCCAAGTACATAACACTACAGCGTTCTTATAAAGTGCAGATCCCAAAAGTCACTGCAACACATTTTTCTAATCTTACTCACTGATTGCCCAAAAGCATTGGGCAAAATACATGCCAAATGACTGTTATGTCGTATGTTCAGGAATAATGGCGTTTAGTCAGCCGACCGATGACGATGTTTCAATGTTGTAAAGCACAGTGTAGTTAGGCAGGTATCTAACAGTAAGCAGATGTTATGAATAAACGTCCCAAGTTTTGCAACGCGGATCAGCGTACGAACGCACGGTTGGTTAAGCAGGACAATACGGGTGACGAGATGTAAAAAGAGAAACTTCCATCTGGAATAGGCGAAGATCCGGAATATCCGAAGCCTTTAATTAAGACAAATGTCAGAAACCATTCGTATGAACCCCCAATTTAATCCGAATTAGGCGAAGATCCGGATTAATCGAGGTTAACTGTACCACTAAAACGCGCGCACTGCAGCTTCGGTTTACCGCAAGCCGGTTTTCATACGGAGCATCATAGCTACAGATAATCATCACTTACCACGAATGGAGTAGGAGTGATACCACGATACACATAGACCTTTACTCCTTGGAGTACAAAAACGTTCGCGGTAAGTCGAGCAAATCTGCACAAAAAAAGAACAAGAACAAGAAGTGACCGACAGGTGACCAACACAATTATGACAGTTGTTATATTGAACCTTTTGCTGTTGTGCCTCGAGTCAAACCCAATAACAACCCCTCGAGACTGTAAAGCTTCACCAAACGATTTTAGAAGATACTGGCAAAAGCCCTGAAAATCAAACAAAACCACGTTAACAACTGCGCTACTTTTTGTGAACAGTGTTTGTCTACTCTACAAGATAATTGCACGGAAAACGTCAGGGTCCTATCAACGACTTATTACGCATAACCGGTGACTTCTTGGTTCCTTCAGAACTTTTTGAAAAATGTCGATGAAATAAATTTTTGAAAATTCTTGTTTAGAATGTAAAACTGGTTATAAATATAGTTGGGAATTTAGATTTTCTCACTTTAGATTCAAACCACATGCATGGATACATTTTCGCTACAACAGCAAATGCGCAAAACAAACCATGCAGAAAAGACAAAGACTTCCACAAATTATCGCAATATGGGAGCAAGCTAACACTTAAGATTTTGAGGGAAACATCGGGAGTACGCAAATATCTTGTGAACGTACTTTCGAGTTTCAGACCCTCGCAATAAAGACAGTTTAGACACAATGTAGCTCTTGGGGTGAAACTATCTTTCACTAACTTTTAGTAAAAGTTTTGCCCTTGTTTGAAAAGCTTCGTTGCCACAAGGCTTTGGCGATGGGAAAGGAACAGAAAACATGAACGATTTGTACAAAGAGTACGTACGTTCAAGTGAACCGCCGAGTGGTTCCAAAAGAAGCTGCTACGGCATCTAAATCGTTGTTTGCTGGCTAGCCATGGCCGAGGTTGCACGCAGCGTCGGCTCATCGAAAACCAATCAACTATTACATGTTTCCTTATTTGTCGCACAAGCAGAGACTCAAAGGAAGGCAGCGCTCAAAGGGAAAATGCAAGCTTGCAAAAAGCGTTACGGATACTACGCAGTGAGACTAGTCTGGAAAAGATATTACAGTAGCTTAACATTGTCGCGAAGAGTTCAACACGAACGACGCCTTTGCTTTCACGCACAAAGAAAATTTCTCATGAGTGAAAGTCAAATATTTTCGTACATTTTTGCTCCCGATGCATATGCTAAGAGTTTCTTGTCATGACGTATTTCACGCAATACCCAACCAGGTTGATAGCCTGCCTTGCGCCCTTCACAAGAAATTCTACCTAAGCGATGCACAGAGAGACCACGATGACAGCGTTAATTAGACAAGGCGATTTATTTCTAGACAGTAGCTATAGGCAAACCGAACAGTTCACTTCGTGTGTCCATTACAGAGCCAAGCTAGAATGACACAATGCTGGCCTATAACACAGCAACAACAGTAATATAATTCTAACGGACTTCGCGACGACTAAACTATATCACTTCAACATACAAAGGTTTGTACAACAGTAGGTCAAAAAGAATTTTTTGCGGATCACTGCAAAACAACATCAAAAATTTCGCTACTGAATACCGAAAATATATATTAACGACTGTTAAAGGAAGCGCACACGTAATGTAACCCCAAAACCCATAGTCGGGTCAGATAAACAAACAGTTACATAGAAATCAGCTGGTCGATTTTGATTTTGCAAAGAAACTTTTTCTCGCTGCCCATGTGCTGGCACGGGTTCCATGTCGCACGACTCGGGCTTCTGCATCACAAAGGATTTTGCGGCCTGTGCAAGGTGGGCTCGTGTGGAGGACATGTTTCAGTAGCAATTCCATGCTTTGGAAGAATTGGTGGTCTGCTACCGCAAAACAGCAAGAGGTTGAGCACGCGCATGCCTTGCTAGGGTCTTAGGTTCAACTTCCTACCGAGTCATACTGATGACTCGAAAATCGATTCTGCTGCAGTGCTGCGTTTCTAGTCTCAAGCACGTCACTGTTGGGTACGAGGGAATGTGTTTCCGCTCGGTGTTGCCAAAGGCTACACCGAATGCATTGTGGAAGTTCCCTTCGAATTCTCAGGTTCGACACCAGATTCTGCGCTGTTAAGCTGTTGCCGGGGTTATCATGTAGGTGTTTGCCCAGACAACAGCTGCAAAAATAATCACAGGTTGCATTAAGATAACAGCCAATGACGCTGTTTTGAAAGACATGTCTTTTGTTAAGCTCGGTACCAGAAGAGAGAAGCAAATTCAACTTTAATACTATAAGATAATGTTTGGTATGGCGTCACCAACCCTGCATCCTCTCATCTCAAAAAATGTATAAAGATTTATCACCATACATGCTTCGAAACAGTTAAAAATCCAGATTCCTTTGGCTAAAAAGAACATACTTTTTAACTCATTTTTTCGAAAAGCTGCTAGTCTGTGGAATGCATTGCCCATTGTTGTCAAATCTTCCGCTAGTTTTTCGTCCTTCAAATTACGTCTAGAAACTTTCTACTGTGGCTCAAAGCGTAACTGCTGGCACCTTCATGGTAGCAACCCCGCAATACATGGTTACGCTGTAGATTGCGCTTGGGTCACAGTGTCCCAAACCTGAACAAGCGCACTTATCGTATGTGTTTATGTGGTAATAAAGACACAGAAGAACATCTAGTCCTTAACTGTTCTCTTCACTCTGCGCTTCGAGTTGACCTGATGCAATCTGTGAAATCAATTTTACTGAAAGAAGGTCTGCAAGATTTACTGTCAAGTGTGTTACACGATCATTCAAGACCGTTGCAACTTCTTCTGTTTGGACATCCTTCGCTTAAACTCAAACCCACAACTAATTTGTATAATGCTGTCTCTAAATATCTTGAATTAACTAACCGCTTTACCTCGCCATAACAACTTGGAGTTCTCTATTATAGTAACTCCTTTATCATTCTGTAATTAATTCTACATTTCACATTTTTCCTCGTTGTATAATTTGTTGTATGCTCGCAGTTTACCAATCTGCGTCTATTCGTGCTTGCAATCTTTTGTTAATTGTTTGTCATTTGTTTGCAATCTTTCGTTACGTGTTCGTCGTGAATTGGTTCGCTCGACATGACGCGACGAAGAGTATATTCAGGCTCCGGCCTGCCGCTCGTCGTCGTTAAATAAAATAAAGATGAAAAAGATAACATGTAAGTGTTCCAGCGACGTCTCCATAAACAGAATTCGTCACCAATATGGCAATACACACTCAGTGAATCAAGGATAAACAGCTACACTTCGTTGCGACCAACAAGAAAAGTTTAATTTAGTTTGTGTACGAGACGTAAAAAATCAAAAGCTCTTTCTACTCTTACGTTCGTTTCTACACTCCGGAATGTTGAACGAAACCAAGCAGTATCCAACCCTAACGTGTATGACCCCAAACGCAATGTATGGTTCCTAGTCGTTTAGAAGTTGCGGATTTCAACAACGCTACCGTGAAAAATTTTTATGACGTGCATGCCGCTCCTATCCAGTGCGCGAAGCTGAGTCTTTGTATCCAGTGGCGACAAGGAATGCCGAGTGTTATCCGGTTCGTCAGTCTGAAAACAATTGCTGCACGATTTGTGAGCCTTGTGAGTCTGATATCAGTGCAACAAAAAATTCAAATGTATAGAAAATCTACAGTTGATTTCTCGTTTTCTCATGTAGAAACAAACTTGACTCTTTTTCCGAGAACAGAATTTCGTGTACAACCACACAATCAAATTTTCACTCCTGGAGATAAAATAACTAATGCTGTATAAAGGCCACCTACGCTTTTCACTGCCATCACAAGGCAATTTCTTGTAAACTCAACTGATCGTAACACCCTTTAAACTGCGACCAAGGCATGATCAAATTTATTGCCAAGTACGGTGCATAAAGCGGATCCCACAGCTTGTTTCCGATACGAAACACAGTTGGTTGTTGCTTCTGAAACACCGTCTGATATTTGTTTTCTGTCATGACTACACCGGGGTAAGCACCCGTATTAACAATTCTGCGATATGTTTTGATAGTAACTCCAATGGTTTGTTCAATTCATAAGCGTAGCCATGGTGGGGCAAAGGGGCCACGACCCCCCACATCTAGCATATCTTGTTTTGTGCTTCGAGACGCAATGTCCCAAGCCAAATTACCGCCGCTCGCTTAAATTCAAAATATTATTTGGCCCCCAACTTTTGGGCTGGCTACACTACTGGTTCAATTTGCGATAGCCGTCTTTTCAAAACGTTTCTACCCACAGCCATTTTATCAATTAATTTGCGCCAGCGCAGCCTCTTGCGCTGCACTCTCATGTTACTGCGCAAATGACAACACCAGAAAATTATCCGTTGCAGCGCACATTGTATGTTTGCAACTCATGTTGCAAAGTTTGATTGTGAAAAAGTTTCGGCATCCAATTCATACTCAAGGGTGATACTGGGCTGATGTTGACTTGCCTGCTACGCAACAAATGGCAACTAGACGGTAAAGCACGGATAGGTTTTGGGCTGTTATCATGTTGCACAAGTCAGTTTAAACAACCACGCACAAGTTAATTTAAGTGCATACGACTTAAGCAAACGATTACTCTGCCTTGTTTTTCAACAGCATAATGCTGCTGGTCAGCCGCAAGACCTCAGTCGTTCCGCTGAATATTGACGATGCCTCACATCCGTACAGAAGATCGTTACATCCCAGCACAGAAATCGAAGGCAGAATAAAGGAGTTGATCAATCAAGGAATAACAGCTCTAGTAGTGTTGGTAAACTGTGGGCCTCGGCCCAATCGTGGGCCGTTTAGCACTTTTTATATTGGGACACGTAACACTTTATGTTGTGAGCCGCGTGGTATGTACGAGCTACATTCCTCGCCGGTTGCGTGGACTAAAACATAGGCTGTAACAACTGTGGAACATTCATTGTTTGACTTTAACAAAGCATTGTGCTTGTCATACGATTTATGACATTAACATAGCATTGTTCTGTGACAGGTAACTGAAAACAGCGTAAGTTTGAAATTGTGCCTTCAAAAACAAGTATGGGCCTTTAACTACGATTGAACGGGAGGTTTGGACCATAAAAACGAAAGTTTGCCAACCACTTAGCTCTAGCATCTGACTAGTTGTCATGAGAGCCAATTCTACGCCGCTGCCAAGAGTTCTCAAAATGCGAATCACGACACGACAAACCGACCGTCTTCACAAAAAAGCGCGTTTTCCTGACAGGCAGCGTTGATCTGCTGGTTATGCATTTTAGTTAATGCAATGACCACTACACAGCGCCAAGCACCGAATAAACTTGACATACAGACTTTTGTGGATCACGATATGCACTGGCTTGTTGCACACTGCAACTATATCCCATTGTCTCATACTCAACTTTATGTGATCAATGTACTGCTTAGAACACGGGTTCCCAACACCTGGGGTACATTTACCTATCTGAAAGGGTACATTTCAGGTTAGCAATAGAAGGAAAAATATATTTATATATTATTTATTTCCAATATTTATTCATATATCAGCGGCTATTATTTTCAAAAATCATTATATGCTCATTGTTAAATATATCTATGATTAATCATGATAAAATATGAAAATTTAGAGGTACATGCTCATTTGTCGAAATGCTGCATGGGTACATGGTCAGATATATGTTGGAAATCCCTGGTTTAGAAATACCAGCACAAAACAGAATATTATCAAGGATGTAGCTGTTTCGTAAGATAGTGTTGCATAGTTTTTATTGTGGTTTATTGCAATTTGATAACTACGGCTCCCAATCGTAAAAGCGTTGTGGAGAGTAGTCCATGGCATTATATGCGCATAATCGTGTTATCAATGCCTTCATTTTGAGAATCAACGATCTCCACACCTACGACCCTAATAGCCAAGTGTTGAGATCAAGAGCGTTAACGAAATTAGTATAAAATTTACGAATACTTTGCGTCAGCATCTTTGTTTCATTTGCACGTAACTAACACTCTGCACCCCCATGTAAATATTAATCGTAACGATAGCACAGCCTCACAGGCAGGAGTCGCGTCAAGAAGTCTTATAATATGGGCGCATGCAGTTGTTCACAACCTAACATATCAGCGTAAAGTGCTATAGATACATTCTTATCATCCCACCTCATTTAAGAACGTTTTCGAAAGTAGCCTGAATAAAGCGCAACACACATTACGTTTGATAAGTGTGACATGTTTGTAGTGATTTAACATCTTCACGCCCGTGCGCAAGGGAGCACAACTTATCCAATGTGTCAAAACATATCATCAAGAACAACCTAGAGCAGTGGTTCCCAACCTTTTTCATTTCGCGACCCCATTTCAAAATATGATATAAGCTCACGACCCCATTCGAAAATATGATATAAGCGCTCAGCCCCAGCCATTAACTGCAACTCTAAAGGTGTTCAAATAACGACCGACAAGATAAAAAAACATCATTTTACATGTCACGTTCACTGTATTTACTTTCATATGCATAACAAACAGCACCCACGCTAATCAGTAGGACAACTGTGCTTGCAGCCGTGCAACTAGTCTTGAAATTCGTGGGGACGTATTAGTGATAGCTAAGCTCATGTCATTCTCAATGTCCAGTCTATTCTGTGACTTTTATTTTACTGTAATGTGAACAGGGGTTGAAAATCCAGCCTCACAGACAGGGCTACATATTAGAATTTAGGGGCCTGAGGCAAACTCTTAGAAAAGTGCCCCAATACAGTTGAGGAGCCTCGTTTGGCACATTTGCAAATAATTGTTGCTTTATTTTGAAAAGCATATGGCTTGTTTCAGATCTTATTAAAATGTGACTCTAGAGTAGTTTATAAGTTTTTCAACAGAACCGTGCAAAAACCTTTTTTTTTCGCTGAGACCTTTCGGTCGTTTTTCTTGCAATAGTATCAAAACTTGCTGAAAGTGTATTCACTACCTTACTATTTTGGACATTATGACCGAATTGACTTAATTTGTTTGGTCATTTCAAACTAAATTCGGTCGATGACTGGAAAAAGCCAGGCAAAAGCCAAGTACGAAACTCTCAAATGGTACCCGCAGAATCTCCGGAAAAAGGGGGACCCGAGATGACTGCTTTTCGTTCACCTCCTCTTATACCCACTCTTATGCTCACAGTGTTAGGTTGAAACAAATGTAAGCAGACAACAAAAAG
>Ga0210059_1000800_pt1 | contig 43456 bp, 23 predicted proteins | sample Ectturendosymbi2_FD_188042 | JGI IMG/M metagenome (GOLD analysis project Ga0210059, IMG submission 188042) | Ecteinascidia turbinata endosymbiont from Florida, USA - Sample 2 (SPAdes) (version 2) | ecosystem: Host-associated > Tunicates > Ascidians > Unclassified | place: Key West, Florida... | reverse complement strand
CAGGTGAGCGCCGAGTGGAACAGATATCCAGGCACAATGGCACGGCGTGCTAGAGACAGTGTGGGTCCTTTGCGACGAAGCTCAGCAGGTTGGATGCCTGCGAGGATAGGAAGTTTGTCCGCTGGTGCAGGACACAGATATCCAGTCACAATTCGCATGGCGTCGTTGATGGCAGGTCAATGAGGCGGGTGTGAGCACTGCGACACCAAACAGGAGCGCAGTATTCTGCTCTTGAATGGATCAGGGCTAAGGTGGCAGTTTGCAACGTTGTTGCTCCAGCAGCCGCCTCAAGAGTGCGGCTCGTGATGTCAAATTTTTGCAAGCACACTAATCCTGCATACGAAATACGAGCACATGCACAATGTGAAACGATACCTGGCAGTACGCGTGATTTCCAAGAGCTTTGTGAGCTTCATCTATGACAATGCACTTGACGTCGACAGCCGGACAAACACCCCGAGTCAAGTCATTGTTGATAACTTGCGGGGTAAGAAAAAAAACTCGCTTGGCTGACCAAAGTTCTTCCCGGCGGTTTGAAGGCATTGAAGAACCTTACGATTACAAAGACGATCAAGAAAATAACGCAAATTAGCAAGAAAGACAGATAAGAAGAATGCACTAAGCTTAACAATGTCACAGAATTTCATATTATTTAACATTTCACAGCAGTTTACCACAGATTTTTGCCTGCACATGCTATAAAAGTGTATGAGCTCCGATCCTTATTAATTAAATGCACCAACGGTTTTATGAGTAAAAATTAAGTAGCCCAGAATTACTGGCCTTTTTCAGTGTTAAAACCACAGTGTAAGTTTATTTTAATTCTGGAAAGAGTTAGTGATAGCTGGTTATTTTTTTGCTGCAAAAATTATCAGTAAGGTAATGTCTACATTAAAAACCTGGAGCAACTGAGAATATGCTTTGTTGATATCTAGAACTCTTGTAATGTGATTAGTCTGCATAGCAAAAATGTATGCCAGCTTGGGCTGCATGGAATGATACACAGTTGTGAAATACTCAGATTTTAAATAAACACCAGGAAACTTTTTGATTTCATTTCGTTTCATTTCAACAATTCGTCTTTATATAAAGAAATATCCTAGTAATACCACATGGAGGAGAGAATCGTTTCACAATATCCAAGTAATACCACATGGAGAGAATCGTTTCACAAATGGTCTGCTTTCAAATAGGCTAATTAATTTTGGGTATTGCGAACTGCTACTCTTAGTAGTAGTTAACGCACTGCTTGGTGTGCCTTGCTGAATGTGTTTAGACCAAAACTAGGATTCTTTAAGATGCTCAGAATCACTCATCTCCTAAAGTTATATGACTATAAATGTAACCATCTGATGAGACTGCTAACCTTAACTTGTTCTATCAAACTGCAGTTGCCTAATTAGCATTTAGATGTCTTTTCAAAGCATAAAAACATAAAAAGGATTAGCAATTTACAGTAAAACCACATGGAAGTTTTCTAATTTTTCTAATTCAGAGCAAACCTTTTGTGAAATACAGCTTCCATATGTCTGATGAGCATCACACTAAAAATCAACAATGGAAAAAATTTGAAAGGAGATGATAATCGTTGTCATATGCCATGCTCCAAATTAACAAAATCAAAAATACAAATGTCTAAAACTTGAAGTCACACAAAACTTTACAACCAAAGATAATGACTCTCACTTTGAATTCTGCAAGCAAAATAATTAATTATATACTTGAGAGATCCTACCTGTAATTTGAGCTTGATCATCCATCGGAATACCCATAATATTGTAGCAAGCCTCTATTTGCTGCGAAACCAGGGGCTTAGTTGGTGCCATGAAAACAATTTTGCCTTGTGGATACCATCGATAAAAATTGTACATGACCACAGATGCAATGAATGTTTTACCTAAACCAGTTGGCAAAGCAACAAGGGTGTTTGTAAATAATGCTGTTTTTACAATGGAAAGCTGGTATTCACGCACAGGGTAGTTAGTTGGATAAATCCACATTCTTCCAGCAAATTTTTCAAATCCAGGAAGATCTTCAACTGAAACGTACAATGCAAAAACTTACCACTAGATAGAATGTTATCAGTTTTTGATGAAAAAATTTCAACTACAGATCTGTATATGCATATCATGACACAGTGTGATACATTTACTTTCACTAGTCTTGTAGTAAAACATCTGAACATATGACAGATATGTTATAAGTACATTTTTACTGTTTACATGTGAACTTTACATTACAGAAACTTACCAAAAGATGTCATTGTTTTATCTGATTGACTGCTTTCCAAAGCAACAGTTGCACTAACCAACTCATCATCATCAACAAGATCGATCATTGCACAAGGTTCCTTGTTGTTTATTACCTTGATATCTTTATGCAAAGCAGGTTCCAAATTGTGTGGTCTTTTCCATGTTTGAAATAGTGTTTTTTGCTTTGATGTGAGTGACATGCTATTAAATCTTCCAAAAACTTAAGTTAGCCTGACATGAAATTTTCAATAGCACTTTAACAGCAAAATATAATGAAAACCATTGCAAAAGCAGTTGTTACCAACAAAATTTAATTAACCAACATTTAAGATTAAGCCAGTGTCTTAACGACCATGTTCAGTTTTCTCTTTCAAAGGACTAAAAAAACACATCTGGTTCACCACCTTTAGGACTAAAAAAACTTATTTGTTATTGTGCAACATACACACTGAGTTCGTCAAAGCAGCAGTACAATGAACTTGCTCAAGCATTAAATCTCTGATCCTCCTTTGCAGAGGATCGTAGGTTTGGTTCTCACCATGGTTGGTTTGGCTTTGCTAATAAAGATACACTTTTGATGTTTTATCATCAAATTTTATGTTTTCACAATCTTTTTTTAGAAGCACTTTTCATGTAGTTTGTTAAGAATTTATAAAAAGAGAGATGGGTTTACGTTTAACGTCTATATTTAGGCTTTAGGATTGGGGTTGAAGGTTAGGGTTTAGGATTAAGGTCAGAAACTTTACTTGATACAGTTTGTTAGTTATTCAAGTTCAAAAGGAAAAACCAGATATGGGCATTTAGACACTGCCAAAATTTAATGAAAAACACCAAAGCATAAATTTCAAACTACAGTATAAATTACAGTACGTGTTTGAAAACGAAAGACAAGCCTTGCTGAAAAGATGTCATAAATACTTCATAAGGGTAAGACACAAGTTTTAGGAGTAAGGGCCATCAGCATCGGTACCACCAGCATAAGGATGTACCACCAGCATGGGGATGTGCCACCAGCATAGGGATTGACTTGAAATGCAGCTGTTTGCACCACCACTAGCATAGGAAGTTGATTAAAAAAGAGGCGGTTTGTTTTGTATCACCAGAGTAGGGATTGATTTAAAAAGCGGCTGTTTGTATCACCAGCGTAGGGATTGAGTTAGAAAACAGCAGTTTGTATGATCAAATGTTGGGATTGCTTTCTAAAGTGGCCACCAGTGCACGGATTGAGTTTGAAAACGGCCTTTTTTATGACCAACATATAGTTTAAAAGTAACCCCTATGTACTGTAGGGACTGCTTTTAAAAGCAGCCACCAACGAAAGGATTGAGCTTGAAAGCAGCTGTTTGCACCACCAGCATAAGGATAGAGTTTAAAGACAACCCTTCCGCTGGTGGTATAAACATTCACTTTCTACATCGATCAGTTTCCTTTGCTGGTGGTACAAACAGCGACATTTCAAGTCAATTCCTATGCTGGTGGTACCAACGCCGCTGACAAGCCCTCAGTGTTTGAGCACAAAACTGTTTTTGGCCCACAAATGACAAGAAAAGCCACAAAATTCACTAGCTTTTCAAAGAACAACAGGATCAGGGATTCCGAACCTTTTTAGGATCTTGTACCAATTGGGCACCCATATTGTCAATGTGTATCACATTTTCCAAGAGTAACTAATTTTATCTTAGTTTATTCAGAAGAATAATATATATTAAATAATAGTAAAAGACCACAACTACAATTTGATCAGATTTTTGTTTTTGTTTACCTTCCGACAATTGGTCGATGCGTGGCATAAATTTGCTAAAAGCGCACCAAACGTCACAATGTTACGAAATAATAGGAATAACAGGCTACAGGAAAATGTATTCATTTTAGAAACAAAACCCGACAAGTCAATTAAAAAGCTGTGAATCTAGGCTTTGCTGAAAAAATAGAAGTTGCTCGCATACCACCAGGGGATCCTGTTCCTGGTGAATCGTATATTCAACAAACGCCAACCAACCAAGATGTTGCAACAGCCTCAAATGCAATGAAAATCTCAGTTTCACATGATGTAATAGCAACTCAGTACATTGCACAAACAAATTACAAGACTACAAAATACAGCACTGGCTAGCGAATCATGGGATTACCATAACACCAAGCGGAGGGCCGGAGGGCCGGGCGGGCTGGTGGACCGTGTTTCCAATTCAAAAACATTAATTCTCGGCAGGCCGCCAGGCCGGCGCAAGCAGAGGTCGGACCGGATCCGGGTAACCGGAGTCGACTCCGACTGGATTCTGCGTTTTTCTTTCGGACCAAGATCCGGGGTCTAAAATTTGAGAAAAACCGGACCCGGATCCGGAGTCACTTTTCAATTTCGGCAGTAGCAGAGGTGATCGGAGTCACTTTTTTTACTCCTGTTCCTGTTTCTAAAAAAGTGACTCCAGCTCCTGCTCCTGCTCCGGGACTCATTGGAAATTTACACTCCGACTCCTGTTTACAATCCGAAAGCTTGAAGGCAGAGTCTATTTTGCCACGTGAGGTAAAATAACTGCTTGAACTATTTTGCCTTTAGCTAATATAGATGAGTATTGCCATGCTTTTAGTGCTGGCAAGCAGGTAGTGGTTTCTTGTCTGTGTTGGTCAACTGCAGGTTTTCCCCAACTTTAAATCCTGGCTCATTTTGTATTTGTGTATTGTACATCTCATTTTGCCTCATGAGGCAAAACATGCACTAGGAGTAGGCTACCAAACTTGAAACCAATAAATAAAATCATAAGTTGTTCCCATGTGAACCAAATCTCATTTGTCTCTCAGCTCTGACCTGAACTAAGTCTTGTTTAACTTTTTTATTTAACTCTTTGTGATTTAGGCACAAGCACAATGAAACAAGAACAAGACAACTACACTATCTTTTCACTTTAGCCTCTACAAATAAATTCATGTTGGCTACATTCAAAACAGTTCATACCACCTTATTCACACAATTAATTTATTTCTCTTATTGTATTTGAACTTACAAGATGATAATGGCATGTTTAGGAATAGCCTGAACTGCATTTGTGCTAGCTTGACTGAAACTGCACTGCTGTTAGCAATGCTGCACTGTAAAGATACATATTACATGCATTGTTGTTGTTGTCTTCTACATTTCACTGAAACTAACAAATTGTGAATACTGCTCAAAACACAACCCAGCAAAGAGGTAAAAACTTCCTGTAACTGACGTCCTGTGATACCAACAGGACTAGAAAGTTATTTTGGGCACACCATGGTGCCTGGTGCCAATTTTTCAAATGGCACCGGTGCCAAACATTTTCAAACTTTGGTACCGGTGTCAAATTTTGAATGGAACCGGTGCCACACCTTTACCATATTGGCACCAGTGCCAATTTTCTAAATGGCACCAGTGCTGGTGCCAATTTTTCAAATGGCTCCGGTGCCAAACATTTTCAAACTTTGGCACCGGTGCCATTTTTTGAATGGCACTGGTGCCACACCTTTACCAAATTGGCACCGGTGCCAATTTTCTATATGTCACCAGTGCCGCAGCTTTTCAAACATGGCACCAGTGTCAGTTTGTCAAATGGCACCAGTGCTGTTCCACTAGTGTGAACGATTTTTCAAGACTGAGGATGCGTGCACTGATGTAAAATCGACTTACTGTTAAAAACCAGGCGATTGATCAGGCCGTGTCGTAGTTATGGACACAAATCTAGGGCCGTTTTTTGCAGCATTGACTGGTGCATGACGAGTTTTATGGACATGGCACCAGTGGTGTTGCCAGCTCAAAATTTTTTTTGGGAGCCTAATCTTTGACTTTAGGCGAACAACAGTAGGTTATTTATGTTTGGGACGCCGTTTCTCAAAGCACAAAGTGACTACTGACTAGTGTTGCAGGCCTCTTCTTAAGAAGACCACAACACATTTAGGACAACTCCGCAAGAGCACTGGTGAATTTATTCGGAGTGCCCAAGGCATGCCCAAGTTAACAATTAAGAAACATAGACCCCCCGATTTCGTTCGACCCACTCGGTTTATCACAATAGGATTTTATTCACTCATGGTTTTATTCTGGTAACTTTAAGCACTGCAATATTCATATCAACAGGGGTTAATAATGTGCATCAACATACACATGCATAAGTATTACAGGTGACGGGGGTTAATGCAAGTTCTATATTTTCATAGAGTAGAGAGCAACCCAAATTGTCAACAACATCATAGCCACTAAACCATGAATCTCTACTGGGTAACAGGATCGCTTGATATACCTAATCAGACTAAACCCGTTTGGTATACCCATGGTCGAGTTCAGCTGCTAGCCTGGTGTGCCCACGACTTCGACTGACTCAAGTGTAACAATTCCACTTCTGAGGTCAACACGATGTATCATACCTAGTTAACGTGACCACATTTCGAATCGTACACGGTGCAGAAGTGACACTAGTGATCACGTACGTTCTGCGCTCTTACGGCAAATCCGAAATAGGAGTCGCGCATCAATGTTTATAATTTTTATCTGTTGTCATCGGGAATTCTACTTATAAATCAGTGTTAATTTTTAGTGCAAAAGTTTTCTATACTATTGGGGGTTACTCTCTTCCTGGGTGTGACTTACAATACATGTGGAGTATAAGTACACAATACAATGTCGTTATAAAACAAGTGTCCTTGGTTGTTACATTGTTCCAACTTCGTACTCCTGGAATTCAATCCATTTGATGATGCGACTTTTAACCTTGACTTTCGAATGCTTCTTCTTTGCCTTTGCGGTTCAATGACATTATTTACAATCTTCCAAGTTGTTTTCTGAATTTGCGTTTGAGGACTTTACTTGTTATCAGGGGAAAAACTTAGCTGAAAGGGCCCGCTAGTCATTGTGGGGGGCCTACTAGCCCAGTGTTTTTCAACCTTTTTTGTATCACGGACCACTTTATGCAATAAAAAATTTTGGGGAACACCAAACAAAATTTTATAATCACAATTATGATGTTTAGTTTTGTTTTGGCTCTTTTAATTTATTAGAATTAACAAGAAAGTCCTATTCGTTTGCTCCTAAAACTAATTACTTTCACGAAAGCAAACATATTTATGCTCATTGCGTTAAACTAGTGATTTTCGACCGGTGTTCGATGGAACACTAGTCAAACTTATTAAATTTCCTGCGGAACACCTGACGATCTTTCACGGAACACTAGTTTTCCGCGGAACACCGATTGAAAATCACTGTACTAGCCAACACTCAGAAAAACCTTGAGAATTGAATGTGATTACGGATGTAGCCGGCTATATTTAAAAACCCTAAATAACCAGAAAATACTCCGAAAAACGCAAAAAAGCAACAACCTACTGAAAATGAAAAATTGTATCGCATAAACTAAAAAAAATTTTGTACCCCCTGGAGCACTTTTGCATACCCGAAAGCAATGATTTTCAACCTGGGGGTCGTTTGTCATTTTTCTGGGTCGCGAGAGCCTCTGATAAAAGAATTCATAATTTAATTTTTAATTTAATTTAATTTGATTTTGCCATCTGACACGAAGTCCAATGGTTTTCAACCTGGGGGTCGTTTGTCATTTTTCCGGGGCTGCGAGAGCCTCTGATAAAATTATTCATAATTAAATTTTCGATTTAATTTAATTTGAATTTGCCATCAGACACGAAGTCCATAGTACAAGCACACACTGTCTGGACAACGCAGGTTGATTAAAACAGACAAAACAGAACGTTTTACAACGGCGTTGGAGGCAGAACCAAAGGGTTAGGTCTACAGATACTTAACAATATTTTTTGCTAACCTGTAACACTTGGTATAACAATACTGCAGAGTGCAGAGTAGGACGCTGAGTCCAACACTGGTTAACGCCAGGTAAAGTACGAATGCGTTGCGGCATGATACGTCCTCAACAAACACTGTAACGTCCCAATACTTGGTCACAACGTAAAATGCGATGTTAGTTTTCAAAGAATAAGGACAAATATAAACAATCTGACTGCACTAAAGCGCACAACCATACGTTGTTAGACTTTTTTACTTTTAGATTTTATATTTCGTATATGGAACCACTTTTGTCGTAGCCAAAATAATAGGATCACCGGGCGTAGTGGGGTGGGAACGGCGTTCCCACACGTTTTTGCACTATAGCAACGTTACTTAAAGATTTAGATTTTTCATTTCAATTTCTACGTGTAGCGGATTGCGAGAAATGAAGGAGGCTTTTGCATATGGAGGCACCTGAGCAATATTTGGCATTAGAGTTCGGCCTTAACCTAAATCAGGGGTGTAGTGGGGTGGGAACGGCGTTCCCACACCTATTTTTGTAACACTGCACCCCTGATGAAAAAAATGGAAAAAAAGATAGCCTCCTTTTTCATTCAAAATTGTTTTAAGTTTGATTATGACCATTATAGTACTGTTGCGTTTGGCAACGCACGAATAACTTTGTGACATAAGAATATGCGGTGTTAGTAATTAGATATCTGATTGCGGTAGCTAACTTGGGAGTTATCTAGTTTTCAGTGAGTTGTGCTGTGGAATGATTTGTATGCGGCACGGGTCTTTCTCACTGATGCTGCCATATGCATTAGTTAATAAATGAGTTTTTGTTAAACATGGTGATATCGTACGTTATTTTTCAGTCATTGTGATTTTCTATTGTGCAAACACAACTGCATTTCATATGCATGATTGGAAATTTTTGGAACGGGGTGATTAGGTTAAATTAGGTTGCAAAATGGGTCGCTGTACGAAAAAGGTTGTAAATTACTGCCCTAAACGGTACGCATACCCCATTTAAGAACCACTGATCCATGCAATAAATTTTTTTTGCGACCATACATTGACCTTCTGAAGAATGGTACCGTGGTAGATGGAAGTTTGGTTTGGAACCAAGGTATGCATACTGTTATACATTATGTGTGAATTGCTAGATAGCTAATAAAGAAGGACAGGATCCCAGTCGCAATTTTGATGCAAGATTTTTTTTCAGTTACGGAAAAAATGTTTGTTTTCTTGATATAGCTTAGACCAGTGGCCTTCAACCTGGAGGTGGCGGGCCCCACAGAGGTTGTGAACCATTTGTGGAAGCGTCGCCAGAAGATATTTTATGTACAAAGCTGTATTACGTTTGTTTATCCGAGTTTAGACGGGGGTCATTGGGTTATAGTGGTTTGCTACAATGGGTCGCGGTACAAAACATAATTGAAAACCACTGGCCTAGACGCTTCAGTCAAAACGAGGACGTTTGTACCCACTCCCCACAGTAGTGCAGTAGCGTAAAACTTTTAAAAATACATATGTGGGTCGATCAAAACGAGAAACTGTTGTTGAAGTGATCAATATCATGAATTCCCCAACAAGCAAATTATTTCAAGCGCATGTTTTGACTCGCACTGGTGAAATCATTTGAAAAACCATTGGTAAAAAGTTTTTGACTTCTCTTGCACATTTGATTGGAGATTGTGGATAAATGGCTTTGTTAACACGTTTTTCAGTGTCGAGTGCTGGTATCTTTTCAACGAAATACAACCTCAACCTCTGAAAACAGTTTCGAATTGCTGGAAAACAGTTTCGAATTACCGTATATTCTAAACGTAATTAAAAAACCAAACATCTATGTAGGATATACTAAATATATAAGAATGATTCGAATCTAAAACGTACAAGATTTCTTAGACAACCTAAGCTATTATTGGCTACTTTAGGTAATTCCATATGAACCAGATAAGACGTTTGCATGCATTTTTATAAAAATTGCATAATCCTAGCCCTGTAACGCATTTATTGCCACAAACGAAATTATGTGAAAAAGACACATTCAAAAATCTTTTGAAGCTTTCAAATTTTATTGTTTGAATAACAACAATTGTTTGCTGTTGTATTTGTCAAATAAGTCTTCTGATGTGTCGTTATGGTTAGGACAAATTCTTGTGTCCAGTCGCCTCGAAAATGCAGGAATAGGAGCTAAACTTCGGTTTTCCTGGAACTTTTTCATAATGGTCCGAGTACAAAAGAAGCAAAACAATCACAAATAGGGAAAATCTAATGATTGCTCTACTTGCCCATTTCCAAATTATAGTCGATGTTATTGAGTACTATACATCGGCTCGAACCTTTGCAATGAATGGAACAGAATTGTGTGTTTCGGTCTTTGTGGTTGGATTTGCACCAGGCATGCTAAGATTATATATTTCAAAATCTTGTCAGATTTTGAAAAATAAATCTAATGAAAATCTAACTGCGAAACATAGGTTTTTGGAAAAACTTTTTTAATTTGATCAAAATTCAACAAAATTTTTTGCAGCGGCTGTTACAAAACTCAGGTGCGGAATTGTCAACATATTGCAAGAATTATAATTCTGCCTAGTTAGTCTGGCTCTATCAACTTACTGAAAAACGTTTACATAGAAATATGGTTTTCTGAGTGAAAAAATGTATGGTGCGTGACGGTGTTGGCAGAATCGTGACAAGTAAACTGAATTATTTCTTGCTGCGTGACACTAAAGGCCAAGAAAAAAATCGTGTGTGCGCTTGCCACGGATTCCAGACTGGCTTGGCCGAAATGAAGTAAACACAAAAGATAAACCCTAAAGCCTAGCGCTAACCCATACCAAACGCTAACCGTAACGCAAATGCTAAACGAAGACTAAACCTAACACCTAAGGGAAAAGTTTGGAAAGTTATGAAAAAAATTTGAAAAAAGAAAGGCAGTCTGAGTGTCTATTTTCAATTTTCCCGCCAAGAAGATAGCAGCAGCAAACGGCTTGGTACAGTAGAAACGAAGTAAATGTAACAAAAAAACCTACAACCTAACCTTAACCCTAACCATAGCCCTATGTAACAAGTTTTTTGGCTTATATTAAAACCAAAAGATAGTTTTTGGATATAGTAGTATTCTTTTAAGTGGCTTTGCTTCATTACCATATCCAGGACAGATGTCACAAGTCTCACTCGCTTGCTTATCCGCCCTGCCTACTTCTAATGCTTCATTAAACATGCTCTTTGCAATAAACACACTCATTATTTTCTTGTCAACTAGTTTATTTGAATTGATACACAAATAAGATCAAAATTAGGTACTCACCAATAAAAATGGATGACTTGCATTTGCAAAGAACTCTCTCGCGAATCAAATTCACAGACAAGAACAAATCATGCAACCACTTCGGCAATCAGCAAGGTCTTTCTTAATTCGTAAAAGTATCCTAATTCTTTAACATAGTTTTTGAAATACTTCTCACTACTATGAGTTGTTCACATTCAGATCAGCTTGTGCATAAGTCTGATCGTGCTAAATTCTTTTGACAAGGCTTTTTTTAGTCATTAATCACGGAGTTAACTTATTTCCTGTGTAACTGTCACGTCTTTCAGACAATTCATTTTGAATGAACTTTAAGACTTAATGTCAACAAGGGGGTTTTTGGTTGACACCCATTGTTTGGTAACTAGAGGAAATTATGTTTTGGAGTTTCCATTTTTACGGCCTTAAAAGTGTCATAGCTTTTCCTGGACATGCCACTCATGTTGTCCAAAGCAAGCCTTTCTCAAGGACTTACCCAGTCAAAAACTCTTGATTGTGGAGGTAGGGGTCAGTGATGCCTGACCTCCATAGAGCTCCAGGCAACTTGACCTCAGTGAGGCAGAGTTGTTTTACTTCCAAAGCAAAACCTTAAGGGTTTAAACTTCAGAAAGGGATTAGAAGTAGAACAGTTAGCCAGAGGCAAGGTCGTCCAATCTGAATTTCTACTGCAAAATTCGTCTTATACTGAATTTTCTCCCGGGAAATTCCTTGAAGGTTCATAAAACCTCATTAATGTATGTATCATTTCTTGTTAAGTGGTATGTGTGTCATATTGCTTAGCAACTACGCCATTGATTGTCTGGTTTTCCGCCTGACTGAGGCATAGCTGGATATATGGGTAAAGACTGTTCAATATATGTTCAGGGCCTGGCTCTCACCCATTGTCGACGTATGCTCCACGCTTGACTGACTCCGGATTCCTTCAGCATTTATTTAAATTGTTTGAAATTGAGTCCAGATTGTATTTTATCGTACAACATTTATTTTATTTGTATGTTATTTTGTTGTACAATGTTTTAGTTGTAGTAAGCAGTACGTGCCTGCTACACCTAACCCTAATCCTAACCCTAACCTAACACTAAGCTAACCTGATGCTAAAAGCTAACACTGACCTAACCCTAACACTAAGCTAACGTTAACCTAACCTTACCCTAACCTAATGCTAAGCTAACACTAAGCTAATCTAATGCTAAGCTAACAACACTAACCCCTAAATGTAACACCTAAGCGGAGCCTGAAAAAAAGCAAAGAAAAAAAGTGAAAGTCGGCAAGGTGATGAGAGTAGAACCAAAAACCATTGGCATAGCAGCCGTAACATGTAACCGTTACACCACGAGCAGGATGGCGCTTTCTTGACAAAGTGACCTTTTTCTTATTATTTTTTTTTTCTGTAAAACTCAAAATGAAAATATTCATAGTAAAAAATATACACAAAAATATCAAGCAAGAAATATTGGGTCATGGAAGTATTGGGTCATCTTAATATTGGGTCATGGAACAAGACCAAATTTTTGACTGGCGGCACAATAGCTTCAGCCGATCTGTTGCCGCCAGAACATCGCCGGTAAAATAGACACTACCAAAAAGAAAAGGGAAGTTGCCAAGATGAGAGTTCAACCGAAAAGCAATGGCATACCAGACTTGAAGCAATACCACTGTCTGTGTTACTACAAGCAGTATGAGTATGCCAATTGCATGACTAACTGACCTTTTTATTTGAATTTCGTCATGTCACTCGACCGAATGTTCGACTGGCGGCACGATAGCTCTAGCCGATCTGTTGCTGCCAGAATATTGGTGGTAAGATAGACACTACCTTATTGGATCGCCTCTCACCTTGGCGACTTTTGTTTTGGTAGTGGTTGCAAGTTTCAAATCATTAGGCTTAACGCAATTCATTTTTCATGCAAGCTTTTTTAAAATTAATCTGTGCTGAACTAGGCATCGATTGGACTTCTGCACGTTAAGTTACAGCCACACTTTTCGTGCTGCAAAAACTTCTGGAAGTACAACGGGAGTTTATTCATACACAACACCTGCACGTGGTAGCTTCAAGCATTGCGAAGCTTCCCGACGATGCTTTTGTTTCAGCTGCAATGGCCGACGCATCCTCCATGGTTCATCTTGTCTGTTTGTTTATGAAAACGCACCTGCTAGCGTTGCTGTAAGATAACTGTCGTGACTTGCTTTGTTGTGCTTTCTTGCGCAAGTTGTCTGGATGCGTGAGGAATATAACAGCGTTTGGTCAACACCTACTGAGGCCAATAAAATCGGCCATTTTGGCTGATACCGATATATCGGTACAACCCAAATATCAGCTGATATATCGGTCGATCTTTAATGATTACAAAATTTTTTGTCCAAGTAGGAAAGGAATAGGTATATCTGTTGCTTTGTGGCGGATTATAATCTGATCCATTTGCTATTAATGCTTGTGTGCTTGTATTTATAAACTATCTTTCGGTTATGTTTTGGTTGATGTGGGACTGTTATAATTTCATGTATATTTAATTGACCTATACTCAATAGTCAACACTATGTTGATTGGGTTTTTCCCTTGTTACTTGTTTTCATAGATCTGTTTTATAGTTGCCTAAAACAACTGCAGATATGTTTGGCATGTTTGATGAGTTTCGTCTTGGTCCAAGAAACAACAGATTTTGCAATAATTATCGTTGTTATTCCAGCAGTTTTGGTGCTCTTCCTGCCAGCAAAAGTGAAGATATACAGCGAGGAGGCAAGATTATCATGCCACCTTCAGCTTTGGACCAATTGAGTAGGCTACATATTTCTTATCCAATGCTTTTCAAATTAACAAACCAAAACAAAAACAACAGATGTACACACTGTGGTGTGTTGGAGTTTGTTGCGGAAGAAGGAGTTATCTTCTTGCCTTATTGGATGATGCAAAATCTATTTTTGAATGAAGGTGATATTGTTCAAGTTGAAAATTGTACTTTACCTATTGCAACATATGCAAGGTTTCAACCCCAGTCTGCAGATTTCCATGAAATTTCAAATCCAAAAGCTGTTTTAGAGAATGCTTTACGTAATTTTGCATGTCTCACCAAAGGTGATGTGATTGCTATTCAGTATAACAACAGACAATATGAATTGATAGTACAGGAAGTAAAGCCTCAAGATGCTGTATGCATCATTGAGTGTGATATAAGCCTTGAGTTTGATGCACCAGTTGGTTATCAACAACAGCAACAGCCTTCAGAAGAATCAACGAATGCGTTTGTGGGGACACCAGATGTAAAAAAAGCTTTAGAAGAGTACATTAAGGAAAATGCGGAATTCTCTGCTTTTGCTGGTACTGGCAATAGGTTAGATGGAAAAAAGAAGAACCCTAAATCTAAGAAAACAGATGTTGATGTAGATAGATTGCAAAGAGGAGTTCCAAACTACAAATGGACTTTTGGTTCTTTGACTTTCATACGGCAAAGTAAGATAAAAAAAGAAGATCCAGAAACTAGTTCAAGCAACTTTGTTGCATTTAGTGGAAAAGGAGAAAGCCTTCGAAAGAAGAAAAGGCAGGTATGAAGCTGACCTCAATAAATTCTATTGGATTTCAATGCCCGTGACATGAAAACTTTGTGGATGACATAATTCAAAGCATACCTAATGTTTAGTATGGAACTTACAGTTATGTATTATGAACAGAAAAGCCATTGGCTAACAAATCAAGAACTCACATGTGTTGGGAGAGTGTTGTGGGATGCTTTATTCTAGTTCAATGATGATAAACCATGAGAGAGAGATTGAAGTTTACCTATACTGTGCAGAATAGCTTGCATTATTCAGAAACAAACACTTTGCTATAAAGCAGTTAAAAGCGTTTGTGATTATCCTTAACAACCAAAGGAAATTTTATTGAACTATATACTTGACACAACACCACATCAATGTTTGAAATTGTGTTGCATTGTCACAGCTGAGGTAGCATGACTAGTGATGCACGTATCTTAGACAATATTGAAACTTCGAATTTGTTTAAAATAGTGTTTGGAGACTTTGAACTGTTAGAGTTTGATGCACATAGTTATTTCAGAAACATTTACTGCTGCAGGCTTGTTAAGTTTAAACAGGTATGATATACTGAACTTGATTTAATTTAGCAATGATTTAATATGGCATAAAAATGGGTGCTTGAAACAGTAACTTAAAGTTTAAACAAAGGGTCATTTCAACAGAGTTTTTTTCTTAGAAATGAGTTCAGTGATCGTTTTGTATTTTTGCTGCAAAGAGTGTTATGATTGGCTTGTTTCTTGTTCATGAGGAATTGAATTGCATTTGTTGTTTATGGAAATGCACCTTCATGGTAACATAACTGCAACATTTGTGTAGGTTACTAGTACTATGCTAATGCTTTTGTTGTCTTTGAAGATGCACAATTGTATTGAAAATAAAAGAACACTTTTTATTGCATGGAAAAGCACCTGTTAGAAACCATCTGAACTAAGATGGTTTCTAACAGTATGCTTTCTAAGGTCATGGCAACATTGCTTTGTTCATATATGTTGCATAATAAAGTTGAATATCTTTCAAGATAGTAGTTGTACCATGGAACTGTTGTTTTTGGTAGATAAAATGCATTAAAGGCGGTCTGCCCATAACATTGCTAAGTGTTTTCAAACCTCTTTTTGTAACTTTGCAAACACTTCTACAGTGATTATAGTATTTGCATGCCAACTTCATTCATGGTTGTAAAATACTTGTTGGTATTTTTTGGTGTCTGTGGTATATGTACTTTTCAAAATAGTATGAGCTATACGCTTTGATTTTTTCTTGAAAATGTAAGTGATATTTCAGCAAATTTTGGTTCCCCAAAACCAAACTTAATTAGTGATGAAATTTTATTATGTTGTGTGTTTTTGCTTGCTAGTGGAATGACAAAAATGTATTTAGTGGGCTTGCAGTTTTGGAACAATTTTTCAATTTATTCAAGGTTTCAAACAAATTTAAAGTACATATATAAACCAACAACACGTATATGTATCATGACACCTATGAAAGCATGTCTATGCATGCTCTTTTTATTGAAGTAATCATACAATTTCGTGTGTCATTTGCTGCTAGTTTTGTTTGCTGGTTTTGTCTAAAACACACTAATATGAAAAGCAAAGCCTACATACAGCATATACTTTATTGATTAAATACTGTTTCAGACCTAAAAGAAGGTCTGTAATCATTGCAGCACAGCGCTTGAAACTTTTTGTTTAAAAAATGCACAAGGATCAGATTCATTTTCATGTCATTTTTTTGACCAATCAATACTAAGGTGCAAAATACGTTCTTCAACAATATTAACAAACTCAGTGCAGGTCATGCTGGAAAAAGAGTGTGCTTTTGGTTAAAATGTTGCTGAATGGGCATAGGTTCATCTTGTTAGTATTGAAACTGACAATGTGGGCGTGTACCAACTGGTGAAAATGTTTGTTATGTGCATTTTAAGCTCCACTGTTTAATTGTTTAAGAATAATGTGGGCAACTCCAAAAACTTTGTTTTGGGCATCACTTCTGTTCATTGCTAGAAAGCTTGATTTTATGACCACGTCATATGTTTTTTAGCCATGTGTTGTGACTGTTTCACCTCTCCTGTTGGATTTATTGTTTTTCAAATGATTTTTTGCAAAGCTATTATTCTCAACTTCTATGTATTTATGATGTTCTTCTTTCTTGACAGCTGAATTTACCCTGGTAGTTCTCGAAATGGTGGTGACTGTAGCTACAGATATAGCTGTGAATGGTTGTGCCATGGATTGTGAACAAAATGTGGAAGAGGAGGTAGGAATTTCTCAAGCAATTAAAGAAGGCTCAACTCTGTTCAACTTGGGTCATGCTCCCAGAGAAGTTATTGAAAAATTCCAAATTTTTTGTTTTAATTATAATAGTCTATCTGATGCAATTTCAGCATTGCTGAAACGTGACCAGCTACTTGTGAAGAAGTACCGTTTTTTGCGTCCATCTGTATCTTACCAGATGCTGGTCAAGCCTACTATTAATGATGGCCCTGTTAAGATGAAGAAAGCTATGCTGGCCCTGAGGCAATATGCAAGAGATGGCAAGTACAGATTGGTGGCTAATGCCATTGAGGAACTCTTAAACAGTCCAGATTCTGAAAACATGTGTCAAGTATCTGATACTACCGCCTGCATGGTGTTGAAACCAGTTGAACAGGAAGCTCTTTCCAAAATTGCTGATGTATTAGTTCAACGACTTCTTAAAATACCATCTCAAGCACAGAAAGAAAGACAACAAAAATGTGAAATTGATAATCCAACATTTCCCAATATACCCTTGACTTACAGCAGATGTGCGACTGAACTGCAAGCTGCTATTCACTCAAATTATGCGCCAAATAATAATGAACCAAACAAAGTGTGTAAAACCATTGAGAAAGAATCTCACAAACTTGTGAGCAACTGTGTTGTTGATAAACCAACTGCTGCAAGTAAAGATTCTGAGGCTGACCAGACAATGGAAGTTGTAGATGCTGAGCTGAATATTCCATTGGAACGTTTTGCCTTTAATTACAAAGTTCCTGATTCCAAGCTGTCTCAACTTCATGCTAGTGCTTATAACAAGACCCAAAACTCTGTCAAAGGCCTTTACATGTTGAATTTGCTGGGCTTAATTCCTACAGATATTGCTAGTATATCTGAAGAACTTGGCCCATATCAGTCATTAATCTCAGATGATAATAAATTCGATGAACCTATTCATGCTGAATTAAAGTAATTCCCAAAGGAAAATATTTTTAGTGTTTTATAAAGAAACTGCTTGTTAAATCATAAAATGGACCCCCTCAGTGGAACTGCAAGGTCTGTTGCACACACTGCCTCTGGTTATTCCAACAGAGGAAATGCAATGCAAAACTTTGACGATTGTTAACAGTACTTGTGAAGTGCATGCTTTTTCCATCTGTTCACTTTTAATTCCTATGAAGTTACATTTTTGTGCTGATCAAACATGCAAATAACACTTTTGTAGCAGTGTCCAATGTTGCAAAGGATTAACTCAAACAACTTGTTTTTTATTATAGCTATATATGAAAATATGTTCAAGCCATAGTTTTGAAAATGTATTAGGATTAACTAAGCTTGAATTAGCTACATGTGAAAAAAGTGGGATAACTGATTGTCAGCAGACACTAATTAAAGCACTTGGAAATAATGGTAAACATGACAGAGTTTGTAAAACATTACAATTTTGCAGTCATCATTAACAAGTTGTATTGCTTAAAAATTAGGTGTTTGGTACTCTTGAATATGATTTGCTTTGGTCACCAGATGAACCTCCATTTAGTGCAAACTGAAGGCTATTGCAAAAACAAGAAGTGATATGTTTTTGGTGAAAACAACAAGTTATGTGTTATCCTGAAAGTTTACTGCCATGCAACCCAGTTCATTCTATGAGCAACCCTTTGACACATTCGGAGCTGGTGTACAATGTGCTCGTACTTGCTAATTGCTATTTGAACCACTTTTCTTGCATCACTTTGCACCACCAAAACTTGCTTGCCGATTTAGCTTGAGAGCTGTTTAAACATTGTAAAGATGCAGAAAGTCTTCTAGTTAAAATTAAAAAACAATTGTAAAGTTTTGAGTTTTTTGTGGGTGACACCATAAGTGGGTTAGGTTCAGGCCTTTTAGCCATGGGCGCCAACACCAAGTGCCACTTTTTGACTCAAGTTTTTAGTATAAATTAGGTTATAATCTGGGTCTTAAGATGCACTGATGATGCTATGCACTGATGATGATAACAGGAGTTATCGAAACGTTTGCAATATGTCATTTGTATCATTTGCTTTGGCCGTGATATTCATTATGAGTCTTAAGAGCCCTAGAATGGCTTTCTAGTATTTCTGGTTCAAACGTTATGGCCAAAAAAATAAAATTTGGGTAAAAAATGTGAAAGTTTTTTTACCCAATAATAAATACTACGGCCAAAGCAAACGATACAACTGACATCTTGCAAACGTTTCGATAACAACTGTTATCATCTTCTGTGCATAGCAATAGAACTGCAGTGATCTTTTTTTTACCCAAAAACGTGAAAACGATTTTTTTACACAATTTTTTTTATTTAATTAAAAATAAATCCCCAAGGGATTCATCAGGGGTTTAATTAATTATATCTAGTTTTTTTGCAATGCCTTGTTAACCACTAACATTAGATGGCCCATGAAGGGCTCTAAAGACATATATTTTTGTCTACTGTATTTGCTCGATTGTAAGCCGCACAAAATGGTGTTAAAAAATTAATGTAAGCCACCCTTGAACATAGGCTAGCTAACCTTCTGAAATACATTCACATACTAGCATGTTTCACATTTATTTGTAACCGTGGTAATGATGCTTCACCACCACTACTTACTACCTTGTGTTCATCATAACCCCTCCTGTGACGGATATGCATGTGATGCTAAAGAGAATAGAATGTGGAAAGAAAGCTTGGTCGAAAAAACATAGCCAAGGAAGGACTGAGCGTCATCTATACCTTTCAACAAGGTAAAGAAGAAAAAATGTAAGCTGCACAAAATTATTAAAAAATCTTTGAGCCACGGCTTACAATTGAATAAATATGGTAGTTCATTTTAAAAGAAAAAACGAGTAATATTCCACTTGAACGTATTTCTCAGGCCCTGATGACTTCAAGAATCCTTTGACCTTCCCCAGTCATGACATCACACCAAAAAAGGTCCTAGCCTAAAAAAAGCAAAGTTTTTTAAATTGAAGCTAGGAGACTTTCTGCTTTAGAGCAGGGGTGGGGAACCTGCTGCCTGCGTGAACATTTGATATGGCCCGCATCAGAATTTTCGTTACCCAATTTAGAGTACAAGATCCCATCAAAACGAAGCTCCATGATAAGCCGGTATTTAGACAGTAAGCCAGAAGCCGCTATCCCTCATGTCATAACAAACCTCTATCCCTTGCAGTAAGATAAAGGTACAATTTTAGGATACAATCGGCTGTTATTTGCAGCCTGCCAGAGATAATCCATAGTTCATGCAGCCAATGATAGTAAACAGGTTCCCCACCCCTGCTTTAGAGGGTTTGAACAGCTCTCTAGCTCAGTAGGTTGGCAATTAATAAAAAAAATCAATTTTTCTAGTTTTATTATCAAGGTTAGCTTTTCCATATGAGTCATTTCGCATCAGCTGATCCAGGCCATGCAACCCACCCTTTTAGATTTTTATGAAATTTGGTATGCTTGTAGAACTTCTTTTCCTGATTCCAAATATACCAATTTTTTCAAAATCGGCCAAGTAGAACCGAAGTTATGAGTGTTTAAAGACAGCCACTTTTTGTGTTCACTGAAGTGGAAAATTAATGAAAAATTTGGTGATCTGACTTCATAGATCTATAACTTGACTAATACTAACTTTTAGACCTTGTGGTTTGGATATATTGTAGCACCAGGCATATTTCACCCAATTTAGGAAGTACAAGTTCATTGGACATGGGTTTCTATGTGTAACCCATGGGTAAACTACAGGACCCCCAGTGTTCACTCAAGCATAACACCACTTTTAATTGCTTACAACTTTTGTTTTACCAAACCAATCCACATGTGCCATACATCATTTGAAAGGTCTTGATAAGTTCTATTTAGATCACAAAAAATTAGTGGCTTATTGAGTATTTCATATAAAAATTTGAGAGCACAGTTTTATCTGAAAATAGGCCTATTTTATCAATAAAACAATTAACAAAGACTAAGAAAGCAACAAGTTTGTCACTTCCATGGTTGTTTGTGGTTTTCAGTCACACTTAGCCTGTTGACATGTCCACTTTCATTGTGGCATTTCCACGATTTTGGCATTTTTCTTACTGAATAACGCTGCAGATTGTGGATTTTTGCAGTCCTGTTGAATAGGCTTGTCTACTAGCCTAGCCACAATGAAAAAAGCCACAATTGCTAGTGAGCGTGTGAACAGACTGACTAGGCCTATCAGCTCCTTCAGTTTAACTTGATGGCTTTTCAGTTCCTCTTTTGGTAAAATTTGAAAAGTTATGCTGGTAAGTGTTTTTGAACAATATGTCATTATGTCATTGATATTCAATATCTGATTCTCCACCTTTCCATAGCAGTGGATCTTTTCGCAGTGCCACCAATGCCATCGCATGAAGATTTCCCATAGCTTGTTGCAAAAAAAAGACCACGATGTTTTTATTCCAAAATCTTTTCATGTTCACAAAGATTGTGAAAATATTTTCTATTCCTATATTGATCTGCATACCCATCACTGAAATATTCCACAAACTCTAATTGTGAAACTGCGTTTTTCAGATGTTGAAAAGTCTTTTCCTGAATCAAATGTACCATTACAACATCATGTAACAATTCTTCAGAAAGAAAACAAAGGCTGGAAATCAACAGTTGGTTTTCACTGTTTTTATAGCAGCAAACTACTGGATGCACTGTACAACTTTGATGTGTCCAGTGATACCCCTGGGCTACATCCTGGATAGGAAATCAATAGTTTTCTGCGGCATCCATTAAAATTAATGCATTGTCCATGTTGTCTTTTCGCTGCTTTAGGTAAGCAGATTGGGAGTGCGAAATAAAGTTACGTGGTGTTAGCTTTTCAACTAATTTTTTGTGATCTAAATAGAACTTATCAAGACCTTTCAAATGATGTATGGCACATGTGGATTGTTTTGGTAAAACAAAAGTTATAAGCAATCAAAAATGGTGTTATGCTTGAGTGAACACTGGGGGTCCTGTAGTTTACCCATGGGTTACACATAGAAACCCATGTCCAATGAACTTGTACTTCCTAAATTGGGTGAAATATGCCTGATGCTACAATATATCCAAACCGCAAGGTCTGAAAGTTAGTATTAGTCAAGTTATAGATCTATGAAGTCAGAACACCAAATTTTTCATGAATTTTCTGCTTCAGTGAATACAAAGTGGTCGTCTTTAAACACTCATAACTTCGGTTCTACTTGGCCGATTTTGAAAAAACTGGTATATTTGGCATCAGGAAAAGAAGTTCTACATGTATATCGAATTTCACAAAAATCTGAAAGGGTGGGTTGCATTTTTGAAATTTTCTGGATCAGCTGACGTGAAATGACCCATATTTAAAAATTTTTATGGGGAATGCACAAATATGTCAGATAAAAAGTGGTGAGAAATAACATTTTGCTTCATAGAAAATCTAATGCTGTTTGATTGTATTTGCAGATTGATAAAGTTGTATACATTATTTGTGGTGGCGTGTTTCTTTACAGCTGGTATTCATTTATTTAAAGCTTTTTAGTTGTTGCAAGTCCATTTGTTTCAATTCATCATCAGTCCATCATCTATATCAGGGGTTCTTAACCTTTTTTCTCCAATTCCCCACTTTTTAGTGGGCCAACTCCATTTCCCACCACAGTATCGGTCTTTGACAAAATCGATTTTAACCCATGAAGTGTTTAGTACCTAAATGACTTACAATACCTCATATATTGGTTGTTTTTGTTATTAAAACAGTCTGTAAATGGTTGTGATTTGTAAAGTAAGTCAACATTTGGATGTGATGTGTTAAATTTTGAAGCAGTGGTTCTACTGTCCGACCGGTCATTCCCCACTTGGCAACTCTGCCATTTCCCACCTGTGGGGAATTCCCCACAGGTTAAGAACCACTGATCTATATAATTAGAATATTTTTCTGATCCTTTTGCAATAGCCATTCGTCACCTACAAAAAACTGAAATGAAAAACTTTCTATTAAAAAAAATTGAAACTACAAGACTCTCCATGTCTTTAGAGGTTTGAACAGCTCCCTAGCTTAATAGGCTGGCGAGTTATAGTGGTGCAAAGTGATGCAAAAAAGTGGCTCAAAGTGCGAATATTTTGTATACTGGCGACGAAGGTGTTGAACATAAAACAATGTGCAACAAAAGACATAAAAACATTTTGTTCTTAGAAAATGTCCGAAACAAATTTTTAAGGTCGGAAGTAAACAATACTTTTGATAAACATTATACAAAATTGCAAACTCAGTATATACTTCCACAAAACGAACATCTTTTGTCCAAAATGTTCTTGCACTTCTAAATATGAATTTTTGCTTTTGGATAAAATGTTAGTTTGTAGGTTGTGCGTATCTCTCAGTGTATCTGCCCAGTGACTTACATAATATAGTTTTATTGACTATTAACAGTCTATGTGCAGTGCTGTGCACCAGGTTTTGTTTGATCAACACATTAGGTGCCTTCACTAATATATGGCACAGGTAGCACAACATGTTTCATACAACTTTTTATTAGCATTTTTACTATTTTTTTAGAACTAAAAGTTGTTATGCTATGGGTTTCATTGTAGAAATGCCTGTGTGATTTGTTAATCCCATTGACTTCTGTTATTTTTACCCTAGCAGTTTTTTTGGCTTTAGATAGAAAAGACTTTTAAAGCTCAGAATCAACCAATCTTGCCCCACAAAGTACAATTTACACTATAAAATACAATTTATATATAAGACAACTGTTGCTAATGCTAGATGCTATGCTTTTGGTTTGTAGAACAAGTTAAGAAACTAAAGTACTATCAATAATATAGGCAAGAACTTTTTATCTTGCATTGAGTGTTATTTGCAAGCTTTGTAAAACTGGCATCTTGAACCATTTTACTTGAATGAAACTGATTTTTGAGAATTGATTGTTAATGTTACTGGGTACGGGGATTGATATTAAACAGCACAATTACAAAATGTGCCTGCTTTTAGATTATTTTAACAGTCATTTCCTCAGTAGCTCACTGCATTTTTGCAATGCAGTAGCTTGTATATTGACTATGGTGAGTTCTTGCACGCGAAGAAGTATTTTCCTTGGATGTGATGAAAATTGTATTTCTCTGTAATGTGAGAATTTCTGCATAACAGTGGACATTTCCACACAACGCACTACCTATATGTCAGATTGCATAAAAGTGGCACAGCTATCTTGATTTTTTTCATGTTCAGAGTCATGGTTGCAGTCGTGTGGTAGTACAATGGTAATGTTTTATTTGGTGGTGGATGTCTTGGAGAGCTTTTCATGGTATATCATTTTTACGCAAGTGCCACATGTGCAATTGCTTACAGGTAATTTTTTCTCTTTTAAGTGATATTGTTTTGTGCTAAGCATGTTGAATGTATTTGCTTTGCCATTCTGATAACCATACACTAAGCTACTACTTATTTGGAAGCATGGTAGTTTTCATGATAACATACTTTTTATTGATAAATGCATTTTAGTAAATCTGCCTTTTCAGCTTCTAACGGGTGATGTTTTTGAAAGTGAAATTTTAATTATCTTGATTTTCTGAAAGCTTTTGATCTATAATCTCAGTATAAAGACTTACAAGGATATGAACTATTCAATGTATCATCAAATAGTGTCTGTTACAGTCTATTGGTCCTTACTGGACAATGAATCAATATTTTAGCAAATTAAGGGAAAAAATCTTGAGAACTTGAAAACGAAGGGATAACTCAAATAAAATAGTTTGTTTTACCTACCGCTGCAGATTGAGTTTTCAAGTGGCTGAAATAAAGATGGATAAATATAACAAGAACAAGGTCATTGGAAAAGGTGCTTTTGGGTAAGTAATGCCTACATGTGCTCTGAAATGTGACTTAACACCTTCGGTGCCAGATTATTTTTACTTCAAAGACCTGTGTGAGCCACTTTTTTACCATCGCTTTGCAACTCCATAACTTGCCAAGCGATTATGCTAGAGATCTGTTCAAACACCCAAAAGATGCAGCAAGTCTTCTAGATTGCATTGAAAAAAATTGGGAAGTTTTGGATTTCGTTTTTTTTGTGGGGGTTTCATAAGTGGGTAAGTTTTGGGCCATTTTGGCTCAGGCTACCTGGTTCTGGGCACCAAACGCTAAATGGAATTTTTTGACTCAAGTTTTCTGTGGAAACTAGGTTATAATACGAGCCTCTTGAGACTTTGGTTGGCTTTCTAGTGTTTCTGGTTAAAAAGTTATGTCCTAAAACAGGGGTGGGGAACCTGTGGTGCATGGGCCAAATGCAGCCTGTGACAACATTTGATATGGCCCACATTAGAATTTCTGTTACCTAATTTAGAACACAGCACTGTGTCAAAATAAAACCATAAAACCCCATGATAAGCACGTACTTAAGGTAAGTTGTAATAAGAAGCCTCCATCCCACATTGTAAGACAATGGTAGAATTTTGGGATACAACCAGTTATTTGCAGCTCGCAAGCGATAATCCAATATTTATGCAGCCTTTGATAGTAAATCGGTCCCCACCCCTATCCTAAAGCAACTAATTAATTCCCTAATGAAATCGATTTTTGTTTTTAATGCATAACTTTTGAACCAGAAATGCCAGAAAGCCAATCAAAGGCTCAAATGATTCAGATTACAGCTTAGTTTGCAATAAAAAATTGAGTTAAAAAATTCCATCTAGCGGTTGGGGTTCTGGACCAGTTAACCTGAGACAAAATGGCCAAAAACCTACCCCATATTATAACGTCACCCACAAAAAGCCTGAAATCCAAAATTTTCCAATTTTTTTCAATACAAGCTAGAAGACTTGCCGCATCTTTTGAGCATTTGAACAGCTCTCTAACATAATCGCCTGGCAAGTTATGGGGTTGTAAAGTCGTGCAAAAATAGTGGCTCAATGTGTGCTTATGCATGATTTCAAAATATGAGTGTCTCGTACACCAGTGCCGAAGGTTTTAAAAAAATTGAATTTTTGGAGTCAAACACATCAAAGAAAACTGAATGGCCTTGCATGGTTGAGTCTGCAACCACACTTTTTTTATCCGACTCCAGAAGTCCAATTGACTTATTTTTCACATCGCACTTCTAAGTTAGGAATCCTAACTCGTTGAAATTGTACAATTTCTTTTGAAACTTTTATTGAAACAGAATTCTTGCTGTGCGCCATAATTTCCATTGATTGCTAGTTGCTACAAAATTGTTGGCAGCCAAACTTCATTCAGATTATGTTAAGGAGTCGGAGCTGGAAACTTCGTAAAGATCAGAGTCAGAAAATTTTGGAAACTTGGAGTCGGACATTTTACCTCCGACTCCACAACCCTGACTGTGAAACAGACCTGATCAAGTAAAGAAATGTCTGTCTTGTACCTTGCTACTGTTTTGCTGAATCTGCACTTGTTTCTGTATATCAAAAGTGACTTAGCTGTTTGAATTGAGTTTGCTAGAAATTGCTGATCTTCAGGTAAGCAATCATTGATGGAAACTGTAACATGACCTCAGTGATGCTTGTCAAAATGTGGAGTGTTGCAAGTGAAATTGGTGCATAATTTAAACCAGGGGTTCACAACCTCTTTGCAGTTGCTACATTACATTTGCTTTTATGAATTATGGCTGCCAGTTAGTTCAGGATATATTTTTTGCATTGCTTCTGTTTCCACACCCTGAGCCTAGCTTGCTTCCAGATGTCTGTTTGGCCATCTTTCTGTAAAGCATCCACATACAGTAGACAAAGACTTTTTGCTAATGCATGGCCGCTGTAACCTATTTAAAAAATAACATGTACATGGCTGCATAAATTTTAAGCGAATGTTGCAGGTTGTGCACCCCTAGTTTAAACCAACGTCAATATGCCATTTCAATTATAACTAATTCAGAACTCCATTTTCATGGGGTTCACATGCAATTTAAACTTGGTGATTGTTTTTTTACAGAACTGTGTATTTGACAATCAGAACACATGACAAAAAACTTTTAATATTGAAAGAAATTTCTATGGAGGATATGACTGCAGAAGAACGAGGCAGTGCATTGAATGAAGTACAAATTCTTAAGGTGCATATTGACTTGCAGAATGTTGATTCGAAGTCATTAGCGAGATATTATATTTTTATACAGTAAGGTAAATACTGTTACCAATTTCGGCTGCATGGAATATTTAAAGAAGACCCATTTCAGGCTGCAGATTCATTGATAGGTTTTGTAGCAAAATAAGGTCAGTTTTTGATATTTTGCTATTGCACTTATGAGCCTTAGTAAGTTTTAAACCACTGCAGATATGCTAGGTGTCTCAAAGACACTACTTACACAATTATGTCTTGGTTGCTGTGAATATTTGGAATTGGCAATGTTTCAATGGCTCATGACAGTTCAAGAAATTTCTGCACAGCCTTTAAACCCAGTGTTCGCGGTACATGAAAAACATTTTCAGGCTGTGGTTTTGCTGTTCCTTGACACAGCTGTAAAAACTTCAGTATTTGCACATTGGTTAGACCTTGAAATTGTAGAGGTGCAGTAGTTGTTTTTATGTCAAATATTTTATTTCAAATCTGACTTACCTTGATAAGGTTCACTTGCAATATGCCAAACTGTTGATTATCACTTGTGTGTTTCCACTGCTGAAACACACAAACTGCTGCTGAATTGATGCATGTTTAATTGCGTGTGTGCTATGCACTTTCATAGGTGCTCCAGCATCCCAACATTATTCAGTATTATGAAAACTTTTTAGATGGAAATAAGTTGGTCATTGCAATGGAATATGCTCAAGGTACAGGGTTTGCTTTTTGATGTTGCATCTCTTGTGTTCTTGTGTGACTAATGGTTGCTTGGTTAGTATTGAAGATATTTTTTGTTGAATAAGCTACGTTGGAAATGGGAGCTTTTGTGTAATTTTAGCTCCACTTGAGTCCTTTTAATAATGATGTGTTTCATGTTAAATGGATGCTGCTACTAAGCTGTGAAACGTGCATCATGTCGCGAAACATCTCCAAATACGAAATATACTGTGTCAAAATCGTTATCATTTTCATGCCGCCATTGCTTTGTCTTGCTGTTTAAACTCTTTTGATGTGCTTGGTGCTGTTTTTGTTTCATAAATGGTATTTTTGCAGATTGTCGAGTGTAACGCCGAAATTTAATAGATTGTGTTCTTGCATATATGCTAAACACATAGCTGACAGCATTGATCAGTGATCTGCAGTGTAGATTTGTTCAGTAAGCCAAGGCTTGTTTTCAGCATTGTTGCGACTTGATTTGCTTAAAACAAGCCCACCTAAACTTTTTTCAAAGAGAACCAATTCTGATCATGTGAAGTTTCCCTTGGAGCAGTGGGCCCTTCCGACATTTTTTAACCGTAAAGCGGCAGGTTAGCATAGTCCAGACATTTCAGTTGTGCATGATCCGGAAACACTCCTTTGCGACGGATTTCGTGTTCATACTTGCACTCGGCGCATCAAAGCACAGCGGGAAACATGAAACAGGAGAAACCGCCGTTTCTCCAACACAAGCGTAATCCATGCTTTAGCGTGCTGTGCACAATCCCATCTGAAAGCAAAGCCGGGAGGGGAGCATGTGAAATTTTCCCGCGGGTTGCACTTTGGACACCCTTGGCTAAATAATGTAAGCACAGTATATGTTTCGTGAAAAAAACTCACTGGGATGCTAGGGTTTTTTTTGTCATAGACCGATTTTTTTAAATGACCGAAAATAATTATGTCAATTCAGTCATAATGTCTGAAAATACAGACTAGTGAATACTGTTCCGGCAAGTTTTAGTACTATTGCGGGACAAATGACCGAAATGTATCGGCGAAAAAAAATCCAGCTGGGATGTGGCTCGTGTCAAAAAAGAATTTGTTAAGAAACTGTGTACTTGGCGATTTATGTGTAGCAAGACCTGAACCCGCTAATTTTGAAAAAAAAACAAAAGCTTTGCGTTGAAAGTGGAAGTTTGGGTGGCAAAAGGTTGCTGGTAGACTCTGGCAAACTTCCATTGGAAAGTCAGATTACCATACGGTAGTGTCTTGCAGATGCCGCGTACAAATTGTTATAAAGACCGGTGGGTTTTACTATTTCTAACTGTAAACTGTCGTAATTCCTAATCGTCTTAGCGTGAACTCGTAGTCTTTTGCGATTTTTGTAGGTGGAACTCTGTTTGATTATCTAAAGAAGCAAAAGAAATATCTGACGGAAGAGGTACCTCTTTGATTAATGTCGTTTTTTATGTAGTTTTATCTTCCTTGCTTCTGAAAAAATCGCGTGACTTGCTGGGTTCCTTTAAACGCCCAAGAAACCCAACAATACAATATTAAAGCTTAATTGATGTAATTACTTGACTGGTTTCTTTAAAGAAATAAAGTATACCAGAAAAAAACGGAAGATGCTAAAATAATGACTCTGAAATGTGGCCCTGCTCATGACGGACATCAAGACTTGACCTGGCTCACTGTGCAGTGCATGTGAGTTGCTAGTCCAGCGCATTAGGTGTCGCCGGTTCGGCAGGAGAAAATTCCTGCTCTGCGGTTAGAGCAGTGCATTACGTTGAAGTGCCATCGGATATTGTGCTCTGTCGTTCCTTCAGTGCCAATGTCTATAGTTAGTTTCCAAAATAGAACGTTTGCAAGAAAACAATTCGCCTGATTTTAATTCAGAGCTTTTCACAGTTCATTTCTGTCCTGAACAAAAAATGCCAACACAAACTTTTTTTACACCTGGTTAAGGTGACTTCCGTGGTCAGAAGAGTCGAGGTACCACTTTTAATCAGGTCTTGACCAGTGTTTCTTAATTGTGTTTTGAACTGTTGACGCCTGTGAACCCTTTTATTTGCTTGTATCCCTTTACACCACACTCCTCTTACATCTGTCCGATCTTTCGGAAAAAATCACGGTCGTGTTTGAAGTGAAGCAACCCGCAACTCCGTAACGCAACGCACAACCCTGTAAAGCAACCTACTGTCAATGAATCCCTCGCTTGTAACTTCCCAAAAAAACTTAGTAATGGACCCTTTGAGGTTTACACAGACTTCGATAAGGGATCCAAAATCTGGAGGATGTCAAACTTCGCGAATCGTTATGCACAGTTTGGTGGTCGTTGCCGAAAGTGTTGTCTATTTATGAAGTGTTCTCTTTGCTTTTGAACTATTGCTATTATTCTCGCATATCGCACCGTCGTGAATATCCTCTTTGTATGTTTTAAGAGAACTGGCTGTTGACGCCTGTGCTTTAAAACTTCCAAACTTCCATGACAAAGCTGGACTCAAAAATATTGTTTTCTTTAGAAAGTCCTTAACTTCTTCATTCAAATACTGGTGGCGCTCCAGCACATCCATTCGAAAAACATCCTTCACAGAGATTTGAAGACCCAGAATATTTTGCTTGATCGGAAGTGTCGAGTGTGCAAGTTGTCTGACTTCGGTATCTCGAAAATTCTGGACACGAAGACCAAAGCGTTTAGCGTAACTTGCTTTTTTGTCACTTTGTCGCTGTCGTCAGCGCTGATGTATTGTGCAAGGCCTCGTCACGTGAGTCGGTGTCATCGGCAGTGTGAGTCAGTTGAAAAAGAGTACGTTAGTTGAAAAGAAATGTGGTTCACTCTCTACACTTAAATGGTTTCTTTTATACATCAATAGCTACTTGAAATAAATGCTTTTTGTGTCCGGTTTTGCGTTGATCTTGGGTATAGTCTGCAAACCTGTGTCAACGATTGCTTGCGCTCCAGTCGCGATGTGGACGGTTTGTCCGCCAAGCTTTTCAAGTTGGCTTTGTGTGCGAATGCTAGGGTTGGGCAAAATCAGCAAGGACTGCGCTTTGCCATGCGACAGGCTTGCATTTTGCGCGTAGCACGAAATGAAAATGAAACAATAATAAGATCGTGTTTTGAATCGTGCCTGCTGATGTGGTCGGTAGGTTTCGAGTGTGTCAAGTGCTTGGGTGGAGTTGTTTTGTCTTTGGTCAACCGCGTGATTTCATCTCTTTTTAAGTTTGGAACGGATGTGGATATACAAATTCAAACATAAATTTAAACAAACAAATTTGGGTGAAACTCACGTGTGGCAAAACTGTTTCCACCGGCAAGACAAACATAAGCCTCAGTCACAGCTGTCTTTTTCAGGTTGTTGGAACGCCTTGTTATATTTCCCCGGAGCTGTGCAATGGCAAGGCATACAACCAGAAGAGCGACATCTGGGCGCTGGGTTGCATGCTTTACGAGTTGATGACGTTGAAAAAGGCTTTCGAAGCTGCCGTGAGTTTTTCTTTGCAGGAGGGAGCGGAAATTGGAAAATTATGTGGTCTAACTCTTGCATCTCGTGTAGTACGATCTTTATTGGAACGAAATGTTCACAATATCCTTTGTAGCATTACTCCTGAAGCGTTGCATCCAGAAACTTCGGTTAAGTGCCATTTGTCTACTGAAGCATGTCATCGATTGTTATGAGTGGTGTTTCACAACGAAATCAAAATAACCTCTGCATGCCTCTGCCCCCAGACACTGGGTTGTCGTTTTTAACCTCATATGGCAACAAAACCACGTTCATTGTTTTCTCTTAAACAGGTCGTGATACAACTAACGTTTTTCGCAACCAATTCGAAAAAAATTAATTTTTGTTTTGTTTTACCGAGATTTGATTGTCTATGTAAAAATCCCACGCTCCAGATGTATATCGCAGCAAGTCACAAGTAAGACTTGGCATACGCAAATGGTACATTTTTTCAAAGTACTGCGAACTTGTCTCCGTTTCAGATAATAATCAACACCAGAGAGAACTGAAAATCCCTGTAAATGTGGTCAATCTATGTCATACGTTTCTTGCAGCCTTCACGAATTGAAACATGCGAGCGGCTAACGACTGCGAAACTCGTAACTATCGCCGATTTAAAACTGAACATCAGCATCAAATATAGGAAGAAAAGCTGTGTTGTTTAACAGAATCTGCCGGCGCTGGTGATGAAGATTGTTAAGGGCCAATACAACCCCGACGTTCCGAAAATATACAGTCCGGCTTTGGCCGACCTCATAAAGCAGATGCTGGTCGTCGAGCCCGACTCGCGGCCTACCGTTGATGACATCATGGCGAAGGCGATCGTCATGGGTTCGATCATCGACCTCTACTGCAACATTGGCGCAGTTGAAGTGAAGTAAGTTGCGTCGCAGTTCATATTTCCTTGCAACGTATGGTAATGTGCAAATAAGTTAAAGTGGTATTTTCGAAACATAGGGTTCGTGAATGAAATTTGATTTTTATTTTCTTGTGTTCGTAAACGTTCTACTAGTGTTCTTTCCTCAATGTGCTGCATGGTCGAATTCTCTTATTATACCCCTTTTGGAGAAGTACAGCGGTCAAGCGAGTCCCAGCAAACGTTTTCAAAATGCTTGTAGCGTCATGGCAGGCAATGCACTGGCAGTTCGCTTCTCTTATGCTATGTAATGTAGATGCCTTGAGATCTGCTTCCGTGACGGAGATGGTTCCTTTAACGCAGTGGTTCCCAAACTTGTTCGGGCAGTTACCCAAATCAAGGTGGCGATAGTGTCTTATTACCCTCAATATTTCGCTGTGATCGCTCATAATATAGAACAACATTGTGGTTTTGGTTCAACCTTACCCCTCGAAGAATCGCATATTACCCCCAGGGGCTAATTTACCCCCAGTTTGGGAACCACTGCTTTAACACATGACGAAACCAACAGTTTTTTGACCCAGGGTTGTGGAGACTTTAGTGTTTCCTTACTATGCGACTCAAAGCTGGGTTTATTTTTTCGGTCATAGGCCAAATTTTTTTAATGACCAAACAAAATGAGCGAATTTGGTCATAATGTCTGAAAAGGTGAGCTAGTGAATACTGGTACAGAGAGTTTTGGTGCTGTTTTGGTACAAATGACCAAAAAGTCTCAGCGAAAAAACAGAAACCCAGACGCAAAGTGATCATGCGGCGAAACAAAGCTGTGAAAAGTTGTCCGAAGCGTAGCTTTCCTCAGTTTGTTTTCATGATTCCAGAAATGCCAAAACCACCAACACTCTACCTGGCGTCGGAGCTCGCGGTAGAACAGTGGGTTCACTCCACCACACCTCGTCCAGCATGTCCGTCGAGTCGTTCTCGGTAAGCGACCAACGTGGCTTTGTCTTCTTCAATATCCCGATTTTGAGTGTGTTGTGATAGCATTGTTTCTTATCTGTCAACGCAACCATAACATTCAATGGCCGTTGCGTCGAAACGAGTTCTATCTATGAACAACACGATCTGACCATAAACGTTTTTAAGAATAATGGGCGCCAACCGCTAGGGCGCTGTGAATCAAGCTTCATCCGAACGCCGATGAACTGCTTCAAAAAAATGTCTTTTGGGGTTTAAAGCATTGAACCAGCTTCCCCTTGATTGGTGGTTGTGGAAAAGTCATGCAGTGAACGCTGTGTCCATCGCCTATTAAATATTTGCAGTCTGGATCTCATGGCGTGCCCTGGTCTTTGTTCTTAGCCGATCCACCTCACCCCTGCAGTTGATTATGAATTTTTTTTACCGAGATAGCTTGCTTGCTTGTTTTCATCACGCTTAGAGTAGCTCTGTATTTTTTCATGCCTTCACTGTTTTTCTTTTTTGTTTTTTTTATACTTTCTTTTTTTCGTGCATTTCTTTTACGTGAAGAATAAGAACCCAAAACATTTCTGCGTCTACTACTGGGGCGGAGGTGTGTCTACACCAATCAAGTTGCCTCTGCCTCATTCAGATACACAGGTTAGTGATGGCAAAGTTGAGGCGCCTTCGTATTTGAAACAAACTTGCCAGCGGTTCTATGCTACGTTTGCACAGCTTTCCTTCATTCTCGTGATCGCTTCTCTTCGTTTAAGCGCAAGGCCGTTTTGTGTTTGTTGCGCACTCAATGGTTAAGCTGACTTTTAGCGGACACCGCCTTGGTTGTTTGTTAAAAGCTGTTGATTTCGCTTTGTATTTGTCGGTTTCTCTTGCAAGCGTGTTTAATGCTAAGTTGTGCTAATGTGCAGCAATTTTTAAACGAATGACAGTCGATTGCGTTGTGAAATCGGAATTACGCCATTAAGACGTCGTTTTGGAGAACTCACAGAAAGTTGAAATCACGTTGGCCACCCAAACTTGACCTAAACAAATGTGAACCGTCTGCAATATTTTTTGAGGCTTATATGCTTAACGCTGAATAATGCAAAACGATTGATCGAGGAAGAAGTAGTAAAGGAAGGCGGTCAGCTGCAAGATTATGCGGATGATTGAAGATAAGCCAGTGGAGCTGGGGTTTCCCCTGGGTATGCGTTGTCGTGGGGCTTTCCCCCATCCTCACCTCCCGACCTATATTTTGCGATTTTTCATATTTTTTGTTATGGCAATATTTTCATTCATATTTTTTTTCCTGTTTTGGATGTTTTTTTTTGTGTTTGATATTTTTTGTGTTTTCAACTTTTTTTTCCTGTTTTTTAATATTTCAACATGTTTTTGATTTTGTTAACATTTTCGCGTTATGGTAATATTTTTCATATTTTCAAGTTTTGATAATATCTTCATTTTAATTATTTGTTTCACATTTTAAGATAACTCGTTGAAGGTTTAGCCTTAGGGGACCGCTTCATTTCTCTAACCTGTCACTAGTTGTCGAACGCCAAGGCGCGCCAAAGCATGTCACGTTTTAATCCGATAAGCAAATATTCACACAACCGGCCAAGATCACTTCACTTGAACATCATTCGAGATGACCATGTCGACGTTGGTATCAAAGCAAAACGCATTGACAACCTGCGAACTTCAGTTCTTTTGCGTAGTATTCTTCGTTGAACGTTTATCATGCTTTAACAAAAACAAACACGAAATTACTCATTACGGTTGCTTTAACGTAAAGCACGAAACACCGATAAGCAAATATTCAGGCATCCGACCGAGATCACTTCACTTGAACATCATTCAATAACCATGGGGATGAATCAAAGCCAAACGCATCGACAACCTGCTAACTTCATCAGTTCTTTTGCGTAGCATTCTTCTTTGAACATTTATCGTGTTTTAACAAAAGCAAACAGGCAATTACTCATTACGATTGCTTCAACGTAAAGCACGAAGCACATTACAGTTAGTCAGCTTCACCCTTGTTCTGTGACAAAATTAATATAACCGTATCAATTTTGCAGAGCAGCTTTTTTAACAAAATTTGTCTACCTTTCTACACCATCGTTAACATTTTGTTACGACTTCTTTTAACGAACGTAGCAACCACTGCGAAGTTATTTTCATTATTAATTTCATAATTTAAAGATAGCTTGCAACGTTTCTTTAGTCACCACACCGTTCCAACTGTGGCGAAACGGAATGCCACGTTTTAAACACATACTGTGCCCCAACTTGTAACGGACTGTGTTGCAAAAGGGCATGCCCAAACGTGTCAGTTTTTAATCTTATAAACAAACATGCACGTAACTGGCGAGGAGTGATCTTCGTTGAACACGTCACGTGACAGACGATGGTGTAACACTTTACGTTCACGTCACAATATCTGCAGCGATCCATTGCAAAGAGCAGGTTTTAACAAAAGCGAACAAGGAATTACCCACTACGGTTGCTTTAAGCCTTAAGGTAAAGCGCGAGCCACTTTACTTAGTAGTAACTTATTACTACTACAGTTAGTAAGTTTCACCCCGCTCTGTAATAAAATTAATCTAACCGTATCATTTTTTGCAGAGCAGCATTTTAACAAAATTTATCTGCCTTTTTACGTCATCGTTAACATTTCATATCTTACGACTTCTTTTAACGAAAGTAGGAACCATCGCAAACTTCGAATGTTAGATACATATATCTGATTAGCAGTTTAAATTTCCTTTTCCTCGGAATGTTTTTGCTTTCTGTAAGTTTTGTTGTTCCTTTATGTTGTGTTACTTCGCTCATTAACTATTTCATCCATCGCATAGCCTATGATGATGTTGCACAAACGAACCACACCATTGCTTCAATCTGCAACCGATTGCATTGTGAAAAGGCATGCCCATTACCTCGGGTTTTAATCCGATAAGCAAATAAATATTCACACTTGCTTCGTTTGAACATCAATTCATGACAGTGTGTATGCTAGTATCAAAGCAGAACATATTCACAGATGACAACCTGCTAATGCATTCTCCTTTTACGTTGCATACGGCCCTGAACGTTCCCCTGTTTTAACAAAATCAAACAAAAAATTACTCATTACGACTGTTTTAACCCAAAGCGCGAATCACTTTACAGTAAGTAATCATCCGACTTACCCTGTTCTGAACAAAACGTGTACGACCGTATGATTCTGCGGAAAACAGTATTCACAAAACTTGCCTGTTTGTTTCATGTCATCGTCAACATTTCGTTTTCTTACGATTTATTTATTCGAAAGCAGCAAACGTTCAAAAACCAAATGCTAGAATCGCATCATCTTATCAGCAGCGTAATTTCGCCAGTCACTATACCTAGTGCGCGTTACTGACCGAGGGTGTAACTGTCGTTTGAGCCTATTGGGCTGTCGCATTCTAAACTATTTTTCAAAAACTGGGAATGTTTTTGCGTCAGATGACATTGACAACTGCGCACGTCGACAACAAACTGCACCTCTACGACACCAGCTCGCTGTGTTGACCATCTTTTCAAAATCTAAGTGCAATGTCACAGGTCTAGGATCGATAAAAACTTTTGAAACATATCACCAACGCACTATACACCATTTTATGAAAACACAAACCACCCATAACAGTTGAAGCCGGCATTCACTTTTCTGTTTTACGAGTTGTCAGTAACAACAATCGATTCGTGGCATAAAAATCTGTGGAAAGTTTGCTGTTGTTCAAAATAAACGAACCATGAAAGTTTCGTGGCGTTGCTTTTATGCAAAAGTACGAAACATTTCAAAGTTCAAATGCTTCATTCGCGATATTTTAATCCAAACTAGCGACACCATTGCTCCAACCTGCTACTGGTTGCGTGGTGGAAACACATTCCGGGTTTTAATCTGATAAGCGAATATTCACGTCCGCTTCACTTGAACATCATTTGATGACCGTGCAAACCCTACTATCAAAGCAAAACATATTCACAGATGACAACTTGCTAACTCATTCTGATCTTCGGCGTACCATACCCTGCCGACCGTTTACCCTGTTTTAACAAAACCAAACAAAAGCAAGTATTCCAGCAGGTGCGCTTTCACCAGTGGAATATCGTAACAAGACGGGTTGAAACCGACAACAATGTGCTCTTGCAGGTATAAGAGACGAATCGTCCTTTCACAACGTAATGCTGCTTGTGTTCCGGTTCGAGTTGATCAAAAATGTACTGGAATTTCTCTTTCAAAATCTCAAAAGCGGTATCGGTAACTGTTTCGAGATACCGCATTTTGTAGTGAACTACGCGCTGTATGCTTGCGTTTATAAAACTTTTCAGTTGTTTAAAGTTGGGCACGTGTGCGTCATTCTGCAGCGGTCGCATGGGCACGCGTGCATCCTTCTACAACCGTTGCAGCGAGCGTTCAGCTCTGTTTTTCTAACTGTCGGTAACATTAACCAACGGCGATGTTAAGTTTAGCGGAAAGATTTATCTGTGCAACGTTTTTCTCCTATGCTAGGTTCAGAATTTTAACATCACCACGATCCAATGTTTTGAAAACTATGTTTACAAGAAAACACTCTGAAGATTTAGCAGTCACCTCTTTTGCATCACTTTGCCATCGCATACACCCACTTCTAACCTTTGTCATCCGCTCGAAATGGCGCTTGATTCTTTTTTTGTTTTTTCTAAAACCTTTTGGGTGAACAAAACGCACGACAGTTAAAAAAATGCGTTAGTTACGACCGGTAAGTTCTCCAACTTTTGTTCCAACCAATCCAAATGTGCAAAACGTTCAACGATGTTTCACTCTCACTCACAGGCCCAAACAGATTCAATTTAACACAAACGAAGAAGTTAGCTGTAAAATCTGTCGAAGACAGCTTTCACAGTTTTGATTCGTCAATTACGTATCGGTGCAACTGCTATCTTCAAAATATTTGCAGTAGCGCGTGTTGACAACGTAACTAAACTGCTCTGACTTTATCTCGTCTTTTCAAAAACAACTGAACGCATCGTCACAGGTTTGGAGATAGTTGTACACACTTGCCACCAACGGACTGCGCATCACGACACCCTTTGCATCGCCTTGTTCGTCATAACTTCCAACGTCGTCGCACTGTCCCCAGTGGCGTTGATGATCAGTGGCAAGCTGATTTGATTGACTTGCCAAATCCGAAAATGTTCAGTAACGGCCACACGTTCATGTTGATTGTCGTTGAAAGGTTTTAAAACTTTGCATAGGCTGAGCCGCTGAAGAACAAAACAAGCAATTCTACTCTCAAAACCTTTGCAAAAATTCTGAGCAGAGGCGGGGTGAAGACGTTGTTTTTGTACACGGACCGTGGTCTCGAGTTCGCCAACAAGCTTTTTCAACGCTGCCCTAAGAAGAAACAGATTCACTTTTTAACGGCACAAAATCAAGAAACAGAATCTTCCATCACCGAGCGAATGATCAGAACGCTTCGGTCTCGAATCTGGCGATACTTCACATTCAAAAACACCGAAGGATACGTCGACACGCTTCCAGATTTTCATGATCCTACAATGCAACATTTCATCGCAGGATAAAACGAAGTCATCACCGACGGCTATTGCACAACCAACTCGCGATTGTGCAGCAAATCAGTCATCTCTCACCAACAGCGTGGTCCAGCTCACGTCTCGTTATAAACAAATTTTCTTGCCACCTCTAAAATTTATTTTTTCGCAACGCAAGTACATTTTGTGTTCGTTTGTTTCTTGGAAGTGCTTTCAAGTCTGTCGTTACATCACGTTAGACAAACTACTGTTTCATCACGTTAGACAAACTACTGTTTCAAATCTGTGTGGTCGTACTTCATTTCGTTTAAGTCAACACGAGAAATCTTTTGTCGTTCACCTTGGTAATGTAATGTCGCTTACTGTATACCTCACTGGCTCCTTTTTCTTATGAGGATCACAACGTAAGCGATTAGTTTACGTAGACGCTATGTTTGTAAGCGTAGACGTCCCGATGTTATATACTTTGAGCCTCTTGACTGGTTTATTCAGACAAAACCGATGGCGGTTACACAACTTCCTTTTTCCATGAACCGATGAATACCGTTTTTTAGAACCACGAATGACAATATTTGTCTTTTCTACAAATGACCATAGCATTGTTTGTTATCATACCCGTTTTCGTTTCGTGGACACTTTCAAAAAAAGTGGTCACAAACCAAACGACAACGTTTTGCAGCCGTGACAAACCAATGTTTGGCGCTCAAATGTTTGCGTAATTTACAGCGTGTGAGTTTTCTCATGAAAATTTTCTCCAAGCAGTCCTTCTGGTGCGTTTGTAAAACTTTTTAGTGTGACATCAACCAGTTGTAGATCCGATCACTATCCAATCTTTGGAAAACTGTGTTTACAAAAAGCTACTCCAAAGCTTAGCAGCCACCTCTTTTGCATCACTTTACCTTCGCTCACACCCACTTCTAACCTTTATCAAGCGCTCGAAGTGCAACTTGATTCTTTTTCGTTTTTTCTGAAATCATTTGGGTAAGCAAAACGCACGACCGGTAAGTTTTTTCATCAACTTTTGTTCCAACCAATCCTATTGTACAAAACGTTCAACGTTGTTCCATTCTCACTCACGTGTCCAAGCAGAATCAGTTTTTAACACAAACGAATAATTTCACTGTAAAATCTGTCGAAGACGTGTTTCACGGTTTTGATTCGTTAATTGTATGTCGGTGCAACTGCCGTCTTCAAAATATTTGCAATAGCACCTGTTGACAACTTAACTACACCGCTGTGACGCTTTCTCGACTTTTCAAAAAAAAAAAAAAACGGAACGCAACGTCACACACCTGGGGATTGATAAAGTTATACGCACTCGTCACCAACGGACTGTGCGTCGTCTTTTTATAAAACAGGGAACACAACGTTCTGAAATTGGGCATAGCAGCTGTTCAGTTCTGTTCATGTTGTTGGAGAACCGGAACAAAGTTAATGCTTGTACCTGTGTCAGCATGCGCTAAGAAAGACGGACGAACGTTTTCGTCACGTCGTCACAAGTTACATATGGTGCGACCGGTGCACTTACGATTTATTTTATTGTAAAGTAGCAAACGTTTAAAAATTCGAATCCTACAGTCGCATCATCTTATCAGCAACACCACTTCTTGTTCACAAATCCGACCAAGAGTCAAAAAATCATAAACAGTGCAACTTCACTTCATGTACCTCATTGATATCACGCCATTTGAAAATCATTCCTGGTTTTCATTACGACCTACTAAGCAAGCAACACATGACAACCAATTATGTTTTGTAAAGACTGGCAATGCATTTGCCCATCTCCGTTGCAGTACACAATCTATTGTGAAAAAAAGTTCTGTCTTTTCACCTTGTTCTTCACTTCACCTTCATAAATATCGGAGTGGTCGTGTGAAACGAAAAAAAGTCGAATTGTATAAAACCGTTGATCTGCGTTGGCGTGCGTTTTGTTTAAGAAATATGGACGAGCGTTTTCATCACCCGTTCACGTGCGTTGTGGCGGGCCCAACAAGTTGCGGGAAAAACGAGTTTGTGGCAAAATTTATACTCCAATATATGCAAATAATGAAATGAACGAAAAAATCACGCAAAAAAAAAATATTTGCACTTGGCGTTCGACAACCAGTGACAGGTTAGAGAAATGAAGCGGTCCCCTAAGACTAAACCTCCAACAAGTTATCTTAAAATGTGAAACAAAAAATTGAAATGAAGATATTATCAAAACTTGAAAATATGAAAAATATTACCATAACGCGAAAATGTTAACAAAATCAAAAACATGTTGAAATATTAAAAAACAGGGAAAAAAACGTTGAAAAACACAAAAAATATCAAACACAAGAAAAAACATCGAAAACATGAAAAAAAAATGAATGAAAATATTGCCATAACACAAAAAATATGAAAAATCGCAAAATATAGGTCGAGAGGTGAGGATGGGAGATAGCCCCACGACAACGCATACCCAGGGGAAACCCCAGCTCCACTGGCTTATCTTCAATCATCCGCATAATCTTGCGGCAGACGCCTTCCTTTACTACTGAATATGTCATGCATTTCACAGCTAAAATATCCCTTGGCCCATCATGACCTCAGCATGGCTTTGGTGATTCTTTTATCGATCAGCCAATGCCTAGCTTGCTACCTTTTCGACACAGGTTGCTCAGGCCACCATTGGTCGAACGAAGAAGGCGTGCGCTACAGAGAACGGTAGGCTGATCATGTGGGAGGTGAGTCCACCTTGCAACGGGTAACGCGTTTTCATTCATATTTAAAAGTTGATAATTGCCTAGAGCAATGGTGCTCAAACAGTGGCCCGCGGGTCCACATGTGTCCCGCAAGGCCCTCTGGAGTGGCCCGCGAAGCAATTTTCATTGGAAAGAAAACTTAACACTTTAATCATTTAAGAGAGTTTTTAGAAATTTTTATTGAGAATTTTAAATCTTGTGGCCCGCAGAAAGGGTTTCTGAAAGACAAATGTGGTCCACGAGCCAAAAAGTTTGAGCACCACTGGCCTAGAGAGTATACCCCCTACTCTTAAGTCTGAAACAATCTTTTAAAAAAAGGTGAAATGCCATGCACAATTGGATATTATCTTCCATAGTGTTTAAAGTAAGAACTGAAAAGAGATGCAACACTACTAAAACTGTCGTCATGTTCGCACAGTCGTTCTGCATGAGTGTCGTGTACAGCCGCAAGTTCTACCCTTGCATTGCACAACTTGGGTGTCAGCTATGGCGATAGTGACATTTTCCTGGCAGAGTTACGAATCAAGGCATATGTGTGCTTTGGCTAATATACGCGAAGTTGCAGCACGCATTTAACCCAATGTCCCAAGCCAGAACCGTCGATGTTGTGAGACTATTGCGGTGTTACAGGCTACATCCGGGACAGCACTGCCTGGCGCGCTGGGCGACTCGCAAAACATACCCTCGTTCGTGCCAAGATTCATGGAAGGACAATCTGGCGTCAGCATCAGGCAGTATGGGCATCGCGCATTTCTGTTGTGGTTTATTTTTTGTTGTTTTTTTTGCATATGTTACTTTCTGGAAGGAAAATCAGGGTTTCAATTGTACAGTGTTTTAAATGCAGCCATATACAAAATTATAAACCCTATTAGTTTCCATGCATTCAATGAAACAAGTAGGAATGCTATACGACTGCCTTCTTATGATATCTTAAGTAGGCCGTGGCTATACTACAGAAATCTAAATGTTGCCTTTTTTATAGACGTAGATGCAGCAGTGTTTAGCTTGCAAGCACGCGTAATGTGCAAACTAGAGATCGACCGATATGGCTTTTTTGGGGCCGATACCGATACATCGGCCATTCATGGAACGAGGAATATAACATGCGTTTTGCCAACACCTACTGAGGCCGATAAAATCGGCCGTTTTTGGCCGATACCGATACATCGGCCATTCATGGAACGAGGAATATAACATGCGTTTTGCCAACACCTACTGAGGCCGATAAAATCGGCCGTTTTTGGCCGATACCGATATATCGGCAAAACCCAAATATCGGCCGATTATATCGGTCAGGCCGATATATCGGTCTATCTCTAGAGCAAACTTAACCATTCGAAAACGTTTGCATCTTGTATGCTTCTTGGCATTATTTCGATATGCAGGTAGAGTCGAACGAATATAAATGCCGGCGCTCGTGATTTCAAGTTCTAAAACAACGGTGACTTTCATTTCTGAGGTTGAGTCAACCGCTCGCCTTGCCTTGTATATGAAAATGGCGCGTGCATGCGGCAGGGTGGTGTGCGGCGACCTTCACACGGCGTGCCTCACTGACCGCGGGATCCTGATGACGTTCGGGAACGGAAGCAGCGGTTGCTTGGGCCACGGCAACCTGCACGACCTGGACAAGGTAGGATTGCGATGCTGAAGAGCTGGACAGTAGCGTAGCCGGCCCAAAAATTAGTTTTTGGGGGACGAATATTTTGCCTTAAAGCGAGCAACAGTGTTTGGTACACCGCCTCTCAAAGCACAAAACGACAAGATATGACAGAAATTTTGGGGGAATGCCCCCCTCCTTGCCACGCCTATGGAGCTGGACAGCTGTGGAGAAACTACTGCCGCTTTGGCACTTATCCCTGAATACTAGTGGTGATCTTCGGAAATGTTCGGAACGCACTTCGGATTTCGTTTTTCAGCAAGTGGTTCCCATTTATAAGTCAGCACAGGGCTCCAGCAGTTGCTGCTGACACGCAGTATCTGGTGCTTTTGCGAGACGCCCAGTTCTGTCGCCACGGGGGAAACTTTGGTGGGCTTAGCACCCCCAAATTGATA
>Ga0210059_1000798_pt1 | contig 43501 bp, 27 predicted proteins | sample Ectturendosymbi2_FD_188042 | JGI IMG/M metagenome (GOLD analysis project Ga0210059, IMG submission 188042) | Ecteinascidia turbinata endosymbiont from Florida, USA - Sample 2 (SPAdes) (version 2) | ecosystem: Host-associated > Tunicates > Ascidians > Unclassified | place: Key West, Florida... | reverse complement strand
ATCTAGAAACTCCTAGATATCCCTGGAGTTTCTAGATGTCCCTGGTTCCATCAAACGTTTGTAATGAAACTGCTGACTAACATTGCATTCACTCACTGTTCAAGCGTTCATTGTCTTGAAATATTTCGTTAGTAAACACCACAGCTGCAGAACTATATTTCAGGGCGCAAAGAAGCAGTTCACATTAAATATGTTAGCGATTTAGGCCTACGCCTGAAACTTGGTACCTTTTAGCTTTCACTAGTGTATCGATATCAGGTGTCGAATCCTGTGTAGAAACCACTTTCAGGATGTCATTTAAGTGAGCGTTGAGCGCAGCTTTGCTTTATCGATGTTCATAACAGAAAACACTTGTTCACAAAGGTATGTCGTCCGAAACATGCACAAAACTTTTGTAGCAAGGGATGATGTCACTTTGGGGTAGCCTGCATAGGCATAGACAGGGGGCAAAGGGGCCATGCCCCCCAAATTTTTAGAACGCAGTCATTTTGTGCTTAGAGAGGCGTTTTTCCAAACAAAATAGTGTTATTCGCCTAAAATCAAACATTTTGCCACACCCCCAATTTTTGGGCTGGCTACGCCGTTGGTAGCCTGGAAAAAGATACTGATACAATGTGCCCAAGCTCGCCAAGACAAACTTGGTCTTCAAATTTGAATCACACTGCAAGTCAATTATTCCAAGTTGCAAGTTCACGGGCAGATCAGAGGCGTTTAATGTGAATGGCGAGAAAAATACTTGGAAGTCCGTCTCAAGTTGGTCAAAAATCTGAAACCGCTGCTTGAACTCCCGCAACAACTCTGTTATCTTATCTTTGTATTGATTCAAGTCAGTGTTTAGTCCCGTGGTACGCATACTTTTTAGACAAAGGAAATGAACAGTGTCACCACCGGAAAGCTGTGTCTTCCACAAGGACAACTTCAACTTACATGCAACCTATGGTGTCGTAATACTGAGTGACAAGTCTTTTGCAGCCTTGCAACATTTTGTTCAGATTATTCAAGTGCTGCGAAATATCCACCATTAAGGCAAGGTTTTGCATCTATTGTGAGATGAAATTCCAACACTGGCTTGCATTTTTTTCATGAAGTTTTCAATTTCCTCACGTAAATAAAAAAAACGCTTTAGCACGGCACCTCGGCTTAGCCATCTTAAACTTTACGTAGCAAATTTCAATTAGAGTTGTACCTAGAACTCCGAAGGTTTCGAAATCGACGTCGCTGGAGCTCAAGGTATGTTTTTTCCCCGGAGTTCTAGTGTTAAACTTTATCAACAGTAGTTGAACTTTTGCATGTTCATACCTGTTTGAAAGATCAAACTGGTGTGAACATGCAAAAGGAAATGTGCAGAAAACGGGAAAATTTCACGTGAAAAAAAACAGAGAAAAACAGTAAAATATAAGCAATTACGTTAAGGTTGCAAGTAATTGAAATCTATAGTCACCAGTTATTGAAGTATAACTGGTTAGACTTCCCAAGCAAACAAAGAAGTTTTCATTTCACAAAATCATCCCGCGGGCCGGAACCAACCACGCAACGGGCCGGATTTGGCCCGCGGGCAGTATGTTTGACACCCCTGGTGTAGACTGAGTGGGTCAAACACATGCAAATGTGTTTAGAGGACATGTGGAACTTTCCCCAATATACAATATTGTCTTGAACATATTTGTAAACTATATTGTTAACTCTAAATACGTAGCTTAAATATCTAATCCTTTTTTGGAATGCAACCTTACTGCAAGTAGCGTACAAAAATGCTATCGCAGTCGTATTTCACAGCGTTTAATACCGACATAAAATCCAAACACTTTTTAAATGCGTTTATGGTATGTGGTTTATTCATGCATTTTTCTGACTCAACTTATGAAATAACACGAATGCAGCAAGAGGAAATACAATAACATCAAAGATCACAAATTGATTTCATGTCAATGAAAATGTAAAGACATCAGAAATTTCAGGTTTCGCAGTTTAATAATCGTGTTCTAACATGTTGAATCACAAAGGGTTGGCGAAAGACCACCTGGGTCAACCATAAGTTATCAGTCAGCCCTGTTGCTAGCACAAACCAAATTTTAATTGAAGACGTTTTACAAGAAGTAAAAAAGTAATAAAAAGCATCAAATCAACGTCAGGTAAAATAACCAAAAAAGCAACAAAAAACAGTGGGCAAAAGCATGCCTATGTACCACGTTGTGGGGTGAGCAACTGTAGAGGTGGATAGGAGGGAATATAGTGGCATCAACACAATATTACAGAATGTGACAATCATATAAAACGAAGATCAACAGGAATTCTGGCAAGATAGCAGGACGTTTTATATTGTTTTTTTGAAGAACTCTAGCCTTCACGTTATCAGCTACATAGTCAACCAAACGATCAAGGTTTGTTCAAGATCCACGTCTTACATGCGCGCAAATTTTGCAGAAGGCCAACTTCCGAGAGGAATTCAGTGTCTTGGAGCAAAGTCGCTTCTCGGCTTCGATTGAACGTGTGCTGGTGCACATTAGAAGTGTGAATATAAAAAGCGCAATCATAATGGCGGCCACGAAGACTTCTTGCTCAAGTGAAATATTGGCTGCAAAAAGCATACTGCAGATCTTGCGCTGATAGCATTGAGATTTTCACAAGCACTTTTGAAAAAATTTTGCAAGAAAATGGTAATTTTTATCCAAAGCACAGTAGGACCTCGGATCATCACTAAAAACAAAGTTTCAAACTTGTCAATTCAATGAAAATTGCAATTTCTATTTGCCGGCTTAAATCTGAACATAATTATTCAGAAACAAAGCGCCAGAAAAATGTACGTTCGATGAATGGTACCTTAAAAACAAGGGGCATCAAACATTCCTTTGTTGCTGTTTGCCACCCTATTAAAATTCTGGCTACGCGCCTGTCTACATTCATACTTCAAACATCTTAAAATTCTATTAAAAATTCAGTGGATTTCTTTCTTTTCTCAGCATTTTGTCATAAGAAAATGTTGGGGGTATATGCTCATCAGTCGAAATTCTGAAGGGGTACATGGTCAGAGAAAGGTTGGGAATCTCTGCTCAAAGGGGAGCATTGCTTGTAAACAATGATACAGTATTTGCAAGCCGTTTATACTGAATTCTCGAACGCAAGGAGTATCTGATGGCAAAAATGAACAACCTACCCAAACACCATGGCGCGGGACCCCAGAGGAGTACTTGCTTATTATGCGCCGATATAAACGCGACACTTGTTTAGTGCCAGAAATGTAATGCTGCGCCGTACGGCGGAGGTCGTGACGTTGACGGACTAATAAGTGTCGCATGAGTTAAACCGGATATTAGCAGGTTTAAGTGCGCACATGCAATTATAAACGTTTTATGGCCCGAGCTTTGTCCTCGCTGGAAAAAAAGGGGGGACGCACAATTCCAAAAGGTTAATCATTGGAATTACTAAAAGAGTAAAATAGGAAAGAAAGGGAACACAAACCGTGGGCTAATCGTTATATTTTGATGAGTGGTAATGGTTTATGTGTATTGACGCCATAACCGTACTAAACCCTGTTACATTTGTATTGGAGGTGATAGGGTGACGTACGTGACTCAAAGCACGCAACAATGAAAGCAGTAACTCCGCAAATGCTAAATAACATTTTTTATTCGTCCAAGAGGATCGATATGTTGTTTCCAAAGCATTTAGTACCAAAAGAGGCCAACGCAGCTGCATCGATCGGCTCGAGGCCGGTCCCGCGCACCATGCAGATTTTTATGAAAGTACATATAAATAACAATTTTATTGATCACAATCATAACAGATGCTCAAATTGTTCACCCTCTGCATTAAAAACGTAAAGAAACATAAAAAACAAATTTTTGTATGGTAAAAAAAACAAAAAAAACAAAATTATTATATGGTGCGCGACTTCTGGGACACCCTGTATTGTTTCATTTTCTACCGATATCCAAGCAGTTTTTCCAAGTTTTGCTATTTTTTTTCTAAAAATGTTTTTAACTCTGCCCATAACTCAACAGCCTTTGCCTGTTCGCTTGCTTTTATTAAAACATCATTCATCAAGACAACTCTGCGTATTCTCAGTCATGACTAAAACTTTTATGATGCAAAACCTTCAACAATTTTCTTATTGGCCCCTGCAGTTTCTAGTACGAATCCTGCGTAAACTGAGCATCTTCGGTCATGGGCGTCGGAAGGGGACAGGGTCCAGGGCCACTCTTGATTTTGAAATTGATATTTTGCTTATAACTTTTTAGTATAAAAATGTTTTTATCTTAGTTTCGGAGTTGGTAAAATGAAATTTCACCACTGCCTCCCCTGGAAAAATATTTTTGGCTACACCCAGGAAAAATCCACTATTGGTCCTCCTTTTGAAAAAATTCTTCCAACGCCCATGTCTTTGGTCAATCTCCAGGTCAAGTCTTGTTAGCAATTTCGCTGAAGCTGCAATTACAAAGAAAGCCAATGCTGTATACGCAAGTAAATTAACTATACTCTCTGAAACCAGTTCTCTGTTACCAAATAATTGAATATGACGTAACAGTACAACACTGCGGAAAGGTTAGGGTTTACTGAAACGATATAATATATGTCACGTACAGTACCTATGATTGCATAGAAAATATGGATCAGCATGAAGAGTTTAAATCACGCATTTTCGGGAATGCTGAGACTTTGGTTAAAGAATTCTTCCCTCAAAAAATCGCACAGTTCGATGCTTTCCTACACGAAGAAGAGTTCAGCCTTGGAAATATAGCAAAAGTTAAAAAATCCACTCAGGAATCCTTCAAAAACGTCCACATGGTGAAACCCGAGTCTGGGGAAAGAGGCGAGAAAAAGCAGATCACTTTTAAAAGCAATAAGTATATCATTAGCCTTGTGGAACGGATCAAGCCCGAAATAGTTTCTCTTTTGGAAGCAGTCAATACCTTAAGGATGTGGGTCGTTCTGCTCATACCAAAGATTGAAGATGGAAACAACTTTGGAGTGGAGGTAGGCAGCAGTGTTACAGAAAAAAATGGGGAAAACTTTGTCGTAAGCTAAGGTCAACGACAGAAAATTAGGCTGACTCTCTGACTACACAAATCAATGAGCAGACAGACTGAGTCATTCAGGTTAATGGTTCGAAAGGTTCAGGTGACGGTTGTGCTGTACTTCACTTATGCAAAAATGACATAAATTGTGTTTGTGTCCAGGGGTGTAGAGCTAAAAAAAGAAGTGTGGTAATGCAATCAAGGAACTAGTCCGTTTCAACAGCACTTCAAAACTTATTTTTAAATCAGTATTTAATGAAGCATTCACTTTCATTACACTACGAAAGAAACTATTCACAGTTTTAGGGTGGTACACAAAAGATAGCTTGTCAATTGTCATTTATTCATATATGCGACGTCTGTAGTTGCACACTAGAAATCTGAGTAAAAATGCACATCTTGAAATCAGGCTACTATGGAAAAAGTCTGGGAACGCATTCTCACACCCAATACAAGTGTGGCAACGCCGTTCCCACGCATTCCCGCCTTTACTACACCAGAAATGGTCACGGATCCGGAATGCCGACTCCGGCATGATTCTGTGTTTTTTCGGACCTGAAGCGGAGTAAAAAATAAAAAAAACGGACCCGCATCTGGAGTCACTTTTATTTGCGGCGGTAGCAAGTTCGCGTGGTCTTTATAAATGTCATTTCTTAATTACAAACATTGCTTAATTTTCGTTGCAGAGATGGTTTTCAGAGTTTGTACAGGAGTCGGATTCTCAAATATGGAAAAACTTCGGAGTCAGGTCAGGATTCAAAATTTTTAAAACTAGACTGGATTCTGAAAATGTGACTGCGGCCACCTCTGCACTACACCAAGTTACCAAACACAGCAGCACAGTTAGCAGCCAATATATTTTTCATCGAATTGCCAGGCGACCTGAACATGCTCTGATTCAGCGTGTTAAGCAAATAAAGCGCAATCCCTTAGAAGAGCAGGAATCAAATCTTGTGTCATGACTACAGCAACCAAAAGTCAATGACGTCAAAATTTTTCTGCCTTCCTAAAAGTTTATGAAACGTCCACAAACCAAATTTCACGCTGATACCATAAGCCACTCCAAAGTTATTTGGTCAAAAAAAGTCAAAATTTATCATTAGGTCAAAATTTATCGTTAGGTCAAAATTTTCTTGCATCAGTTTTTTTCTCGTTATCGATATTTCTTATAAAGTTACAACAACAGATTTTGATATAATTTTACAAGTTTAGTTGCAATTCTGAAATAGTAATGATTTGTTGCGACTTCTGATGCAATATTGTTGTTTAGCCCACTACCGGACGTTTGAATATAAAGTAGACTAGGCATGACAATCCAAGAAATGTGCTCTTACAGTACTTGGTTTGGCAAATGCTCAATCCATTATGCATATACAGTGTTTTGACTTCATGATATTCTCAGATATGACTCTACTATATTTATGAAACCTGCTCAGGTAACCTCTAAACACAAACACCGTTGTTGTCTTTGTCCGAAATGGGCAGATTTTCTTTATTCGCGTATACTGGATTAACTGACAGGTTTAGACGCGCGCGCGGGTTTTTGTACAACTTAGCAAGTCTTCTCAAGCTCATCCGATCAGAAAAAAACAACGTGTTGATTTCGGAAAAATTTTCATATGATGAAGAACAACATCAATTTTCCAATCAAAAATGTGGGAAGTGCTCTTAACAAATGAACGAAAAAGTAAAGAAAAATCCAAAAATTCTGCCAGTACACGTCATTGGTATGGTCGGTTTAAGGTTTAAACACAACCTCAATTCAAGCTTGTGGTTCTATCTGCAATAAAAGTAAATTAGGTTAAGACATGAAATATTTTTATTTTTATTGCAATTTTCAGCCACATTAATCAACCTTGCCCAAAATGGGCAAATTTTGTATGAAAATCAGGCACATAAGGCAAACTTGCCCAAAATGGGCAAATGCTTTACGACAATTGTTGGGCAATCAGATTGATCGCGGCACTGCTATCGACTTTCATATCTCACATACGGCCAGTCCCACCGCCACGGGGGGATTTGCTGCACTAAGGCTTAGGCTTAGTGACTAAGCCCATCAAACCAATGCACCAAGTCCCTCCAAGTTGAAATACGAAAACTATGAATTGGTGGAGTTTTGTCAAGTTGTACAATGTCAAGGCATTAATAGGGAAACCTAAAACTCACTCTAGCCATGACGTCGGGTGATTTTCACACCAAACTCACACTAACCACAACGTGGGGTGATTTTCACCCGAACTCACACTAACCACAATGTCGGGTGATTTTCACCCGAACTCACAATCAACCATAACGGCGGGTGATTTTCACCTGGGGACCTCGTGGCCACCACTCCTGTCTGGATGGAAATCACCTGGGGTTAGTATTCCAGGGGTGTGAGTAATCTTTGCAGAAAATTGAAAGTGATCAACGCAAACAAGTGCTCCCATCGTTGGCAGTTGGCACGTGAACCTCGTTTTGTCCTGTTTTGATGGCGAACAGGTTCCACAGCGTTGTCTAGTCTCAAATTTCATGTCCTCAATAAAATGCTTTGGCCTTTTACCACAAGTGCACGCACAACAAGGAGCAAGCCATTTTTGGCTAAGCCACTAAGCCAGAGTTCTAGAAACTTCAATTAGGTAAAGAGAAGCACAAGGTTCATCACGTCCTCAACAAAATGCTTTGACCTTTCACCACAAGTGCACATGGTGCGGGCCCTTTCTGGCTCCAATTTCTTTCCTCTGACGGAGAAAGCGTCATACATTCTCCTGCCTGTTTCTCAATGAAAAGCACGAGCTGAGCAGGTGCCATTCGCGCCAAATTGATTTGTGTCGTCAGGGCTTGCACTCGCGTGATCTACTCCCGTGCTGGCTTCGGTCAAAGGTTGCTGGCGTGGCTTGCTAGTGAACTTACATGCACCAACTCCTTTTGCCCGAATTGGTCAAGGTTAGCTTAGGAGGGATCTTTCTGAAGAAATTTTGTTACACTTCAAGTAACCATGGGCAGGCATACCATATTTTTGTGATTGAAAACCGAGACGCTACAGAAGAATGAGCCTTATCAGATAAATGTGGTTCATATCTTACTGAGCATGTAGCCATTTTGAATTCCTGTAATTGAGGCACCAAGAAAAACTAAAATATTAAATAATACATTTTACTAAGATACAAAATATTGTTTAAGCATTTGTAAATTTACATATTCGGCCAATCATACTTTTCTGTAAGCAATACTTTCTTCAAAAAGTATTTGTTCGATTTTATTTTCTCGTAAAAATCACACGAGGAAAAGACAGTATAAATTTTACCGGTGATAAGGGCTGTCACATTCTGCTCCAGTTTTCTGCTTCTGTTGCCAGACCGCGTGTTATTCAAGATAGAACAAATTCTTCGCTCAATGGGAGCTGATGTACCAAGTCTGGGACCAGTGGCGTAGCAGGGGAGGGGCTCTGGAGGTGCAGGGCACAGGGCGGAACCATCTGGGGGGCGGCAGTTTGTTAAGTGAAAATTAATTCTTGAAAGTAGTTTCAAAGTTCTAATTCTTCTTTATTATTTTTATAGTAAATACATTTTTGAAAGTTCTAACTCTTCAGTTTTTATTTTTATAAGCCCAAGACTGCTAGTTAAGCTTTAAAAAATTGGAAATGTGGTTGTGGAATGAGCAAATTGATTGAATGTTTACTCAAAAGTATCGGTCAAATCCAGTTTGTTAAAGTGCCCCAATGTTTGTTTTGAAATTAGTTTTTTTTAACATACTTGGCCTCGTGGGAAATTTTCCTCCAATCTCTCCACCTTCCTCTCCAGCCAAAGCCGTTTCCCTCGACCCAGTCAAAAATCCTTTGAACAAAGCAAAGAGATGACATGCGACCGCAGACTAGCAAACGTCACTGATCCGGCAGTTCGAGGTTTATATTGCTCCTCCACTCAAAATCTAGTACAAAAGGCCCTGCATGAAATCACGGTGAATAGTCAAAGCTAGTTTAATCTCTCTTCTCCCATCGTTCCATCCTTAGCAATACTCCAACGGCACATCATTACATCCCCTGACAACTAGGCATTGGCAACAAATATTTCTTGGCATGCGTCATGCTATTTTTTAAATGTTCGGTGGGATATTTTCAATAAGTGCCACAAGCTATAGCCTGGTCATTAGGCGGGGTTATCATTATTAAATTTTGACGGTTGAAATGAAGAACCCAGAAAAGTTAGCTTTGCTCAGTTTCAATAGAACTGCTGCTTTTCTGTACAACGCAGGCCTAATGGTTTCGGAAAATGACGTTCTTGAAGCGAGATAGCAGAGCTGCCATTTTAGCTGATTTGCTGCCAAATCTAGCAGGATTTTTTCACTGTAAGCTGTAACATATTCAAGCTAACAGTGAGCTGATTTTCTAGAAGAATTTTGAAAAACGTTTGGCAGGTTTAGCAGGTAACAAATTTCCTGGCAAATGTTTCAAAAGTATTTGCAGATAAAAACCTCACATTTTCTTCATCATAAAATAATAATTTTCTTCAACACGCTTTAAATTGGGCAAAACCAGGACTGGGCACAACCAGCTGCCTTCAATCATTTGGAACTTTTATTATGACGCAACGAAACTGCTTCAAGCACATAATTACGTCGTAATAATAAGTAATAGGTTGGTTTGCTTCTATCACGTGCTTAGTGAGCGCGTTAAGTAAAAGATTTCACAATACATGTTTTTATCCACCGACACTTATGATATGTCCAACTGGTTCAGATACGCCGGTGGCGGTAAGTAGTAATGTCTGGTAAAAAAACTCCTTGGTAAGCCAAAGCAATACAGTATTGTCAGAAGCTTCCACATGTGTGCTTGCAAGATTCAGAATTGGAAATTTGGCTCGGTGCTAACTACTGCCTACCCTACTGATTCAAGAAAAGCCTATTGCAAAATTTGGCAGTAATGCAATCATAAAAATTCTTCGCTTTCAATTGTTGTAAAGAAGATCAAAATAATACAGAAAATTTGTCAGAATAAACATCGTTCGGAGCTGTTAAAACACTTCGGCGCCAAGGAAATACGATACCGTTCAAAATGTTCTTTTAAGCAGAGCTCCAGAATCAGAAACGTATTTCACTTTTTTTCTCGTCAAAAGTGCCAGGCAAGATTATTTTCACAACGTTCAAGTGCTTTGCTACTGTTGCGTAACGTGGTACGATACTCGCACAACTTTTTATGCTTTATTCTCACGTGAGGCGAAGCTTTTGTGACGTAATGCTTTTTGCACGCAGCAAGGGTTCGGGCAGGTAGTTTTGCTGTTCTTGTATTTTTACATTCCTCAATATTAGAATTTGGTCGCACATAATGAAGAAGTTGTCCCAGGGCCCGGGCATCACAAGACCTCTGCACGCCCCTGATCGAGACCAACTTTACAGATCATGATGTAAGTTGCAAGCCAGCGCTTCTAACAAGAGCCGGTTTTAGGCCTGTTTCACCTATTTTATATAAATGATTCCCGTATCGTAAGAGGGCCCCAGGTAAGTGTTGACAAAGTTAACGTTTATCTTTATACATTTTGAATTATTGTAAACAAATTTGAGGTGTGGAAACGGCGGCACTTTATTGTCCGGCCCCGGGCGGCACTTAGCCTCGCTACGCCGCTGTGTGGGACTATCCTGGGTGACTGAATGCTTAACCGGGACATTTTGCTTGACTGACCGGGACGCGGGACAAAGCCCGTAAAACCGGGACTGTCCCGGCTGAAACGGGACGTATGGTAAGCTTAACCATGGGTCAATTTGGGCAAAATTTTGTTCCCCGTCGTAAACCACAAAACTTGTGCAGATTTCAATAGGACTGCCCGAAACAGCGTCTAAAAAATGCAGCTACTGAAAGAACTAGCTTTCTATGTGAGCGTTAACTAATTTTTAATTTAAGTAGAAGAACGGTTTGCCCAAATTGGGCAGAGATTACCTGAGAAGGGTTTATGTACTTATCAACATATCATGTCTAAGGTTCAACAACCAAATTCCTCAAAAGTTCAAAGTGTACTGCATGAACATGCTTCTGAGTTTACCTCAACAGCTAAGGGTAAATTATTTTGCAAATTATGTGACTGCTTAGTGAAAAGTGACAAACGGTTTGTGGTGGAAGCATATCGCCGCAGTGCAAAGCATCTTGGAGGCTCGTTTCATGAAACTGAAAGTAGCCAGACATTTTTAACACATGCTATACCAGATTATTTTGCAGATAAACTACTTTTCGTTTCATTTCAACAAAACAAACCTATCAGTTAGAAAACAAATCTATCAAATCTATCGGTCTGTTTTCTAATATTGTATATGAATATGCTTTGTATTCCGCATTTCAGTTGAAAACGCAGGAAATTGATAGGTCAAAATCAAGTCAAAATTTGTAACTTATAAAGTCAAAATTTTAAGTTTTCAGGTCAAAAAAATGGTTGCCCTAGTCATGACTTCTCGATATGACAAGCACGAGGAGATCTTTAACGTGCCTTGCATCCTCGTATTTGGAGAACAGGCTTTATTTTAAAACAAAAATTTTCACGTGCAAAATGTTCAACAAATTCTTTGTCAGGAAGGGTTGGTCATGTCTGCCAAGCCGAACAACGACGTTCCTGTGCCCGATCCAATACAAGCCAGGCTTTAGTGAATTTTAATCGTGCGCATCAAGTAACTTGAAACGAGAATGATGGCAACAAGATTTTTGCTTATACAAAGCACGGGTCATGGCAGAACTAGTAGCAAAAATCGAAAAGGAAAAGACACCAAAATAAAAACTTCTGGCTGATTTTGTGTGACGAAGCGCTGCTGTTTTTTTTTATTTTCTGTTTTTACTCTTGTAATTGCTATCTACAACATCCAATAGTTGCATTGGACAAATTAGAGGGAAGTTTGACTTCCAAACGTTCCATTTTATCTTTTATGGTAACATTTGTTTTATATGGTAACATTTATCTTTTAAGATTACGAGCTATAATTTATATTTAGTAGTTATTGACGAGAAGAGAAGTTTGTGCTGCCTGAGGCGGGATTTTTTTTCAGAACTATTAAACTGGTTTTGGTAATCTAAATTACTCGCACACTTTATTTACGTTACTTTTTCACCTAATTGAAGTTTGTCAGATTTTAAAAACGCGCCTTTTAACTTTTTAGCGAAACGTATGTGAAACTATAACTGAAAGTCAGTTATTAATGTAACTGAACATAATTAAAAACAAGTTTGCATTTTTCACGTGGCCCTGCAGTATACCAACAATTTTATAACAAATATTTAACAACAAAAAATCCATTTGACTTCTCATGTATAAGCAGTTTTCTATTCAGGCTAGCGTTAGTATTCTAGCGAATACATAGTTTAATGAGGAAGCAATACGTATCTTTTCGACATGGTTGGTCATCCTTCTTTCATTGTTTTTGCGTTTTCTCGTCATTATTTAGGGAGTTTTTGTAAATAACAGGACAATATTTTGTTAGAAAAGGCAGAGTAAGACAAAATCAAAAATCTTCTTGTGGAATAGGCACACACTGAAAGGCTTTAAACACACTTTCGTAAGCATTAATGGCGGATCAAGTAGGACAATTTAATGCAGTTCCCCCAACAGACTGATGTGCCCCGCTTTTCCAAAATACCGCACCTCAAAAATCAATGACCACTTCTTTCTCTTCACTTTGCTTGCTCGGAATTTCGGCGTCCTCTTTCCGACTACCCCCTGTGGGGCAGGTTTAGAACTGCCACCGCTGTTTTTCAATGTTCGAAAAACCTTAAACATCAATTTCTTTATAATGTTTGGCGCTAAAGGCGCAATCAACGATTGGGTGGTGGCAGACGGGACGACCGGAGTGAGTGTCTTTTCGCCGCCTCCCGACCGGCGGCCTTACTGTGTGTGCATTGAGAAGTTTACTAGCGTGGGCAAAAATAAGATTGTTGTTGTTGGGTGCAGTATAGAGCAGGCTGGATGTACTAAAGCAGGTTAGGGAACCTATTTACTATCACGGGTCTTATATAATAGGCCTATACTGTATTGTGGAATATCGAGCCACAAAATATTGTGTACTGTGGAATATCGCGCTGACGGACCGCAAAAATAATAAATTTTATCTTAAAATTTACCCTTGTCTTCCAAGGAAAATAAGAAGAGAAAAGTATAGAAAAGGAGGGATAGCCTACTTCTCTTGACTTACTGTCTAAGTATCTGCTTATCACGGAATTTTTTTAGATGCTATGTTGTATTTTACATCTTGAGTAAAGACGCTATGCTGTGTTCCCTCTTGTTCACGCGGGTCCCAGTTCAGCGGCGGAGGAATCTTTTTCAAAGGGGAGAGGCTTGGGCTGTGGAGGAAAGTTTTTTGGCTCGAAAGGAGTGTTAGAGTGTTAACGACTGACTGTTTATGCTGTATAGGGTGTTCTGATCTAAAGTTGAGGTATCTATCTGAATGGGTTGGCTTACGATATACTGCTGAGAGTAAGTGGCCACTTGGCGAACGCTTAACCAGGAGGTTCAAAAACGGAAGGCAGCCTTCTTTTTATTTTTCCATTGTGAATTGGATGGAGTTTTCTATTTTGTTCAGATGTGTCAAGAATTCGGACAACTTTGATCTCTTCATGATCACAAAAGTGTCATCTACATATCTTTTCCACAAACGTGGAGGGTCTGCAAAGGTTTCTAGAGCTCGTGTTTCAATGTCTTCCATGACTAAGTTTGCCACTACTGATGAGACGGGGGAGAGCCCATTGCTGTTCCAAAAACTTGTTTGTAATGTTTTCCACGAAACGTAAAATTAGTTGAATTTAAGCAAATTTCAAGTCCCTTGATAAGGTCACTAGTTGATATTTAACCAGCTTTTTTTTCACTTTCCTATGTAGGCATTGACCTATTTTATTTGTTATACTTCATCATCTCTCAACGTATTTTTAACACCGTGAAAAAAAAATTTCCCTGAGCGAAGCTTATCCGTTACCGGACTTGAGTTTGTCTTCTTATTGACCGCCACACAGTTTTACACATTATTGGTTCGCTATTTTACACTTGTTCTTTATTTTACCATATACCTTTACGCTATTTAACCGGTTTCTTATACATTCCAATGTAGGCTTTGCCCTGTTTTGTTGTGTTGTTGCGCTTCATCATTTTCCAACGTTTTTTGTTTTTTCATTTTACACTTCCACGTATTTTCTGTGACACGCTGTCACCATTCTTGTAACGAGTTGGCCAGCTTTGCGTTTTTTGTCTTTGTTCGTCGTCATACTACTCATTGTTTCTTGTTGTTGGTATGCTACATGTTTTGTGGTTGAAAACATTGCGCTGAAGAAGCCCACTTGAATAGGTGGGCGAAACGTTGGCTGATAATAAAATATAATCACCAGAAGAGCTTATTCGTCTGTTTGTTTGATTTGAAACCTGGTGGCAAACGCTACGAAACAACATGAGTAGCAAAAAAAACAGCATTAAGCTAGTTTCGTCCCTACAATATTTTGTTTTATGGACCAATGAAAAGAATTATCGTTTAAACATAAAAGCTTCAGCTTACGTCATACTTAAGCATTACAGGTAGAGTGTAATATAAAGACAAAGCCACATCAAAAAAATTCAGATGGAAGTGTTACTGTGCACCAGAACTTTTCACTTACTTAATTAATTGTTTTGAAGTGCCACACCTGCTCAGCGATTACTAGATACATCACACATAATATTTTTAACATTCTAACAAGAGGTAGAGGCAGTCCCGTCGCCACGGGGGGCTTTGGTGGGCTTAGCTCCCCAAACACAGCTCCAAGCACCCCAAATTGAAATATGAAACACTATAAATTAGTGGAATTTTTGTCAAATTTGAATGTCAAGCCCCCCCTGCACGAACGTAAATCCCCCCGCACAAATGTGAAGCCCCTTATAGACGACTTTCTGGCAACAGTTCTGATCGAATGACTCTGCATGTCCCATTCTTTTTATATTGCATGCATTATTTTTAATAAAAATCACCAGGAACAATCGTTCCTAGATCACCTGGCTAAATATTTTAGAGGAAGTTTTCAAAGCTTTGTATTATCCTTTTTCGAAATACGGCGTAACGAATGACTCTGTATGTCTCATTCTTTTTATATTGCATGCATGGGCGTAGCGAGGGCAGGCCCGTAACCAGCTTGGAACACCAAGCGGGGCGAAGAGTTTTCTGAGTGGGGTCCAAATTTTTTAAACTATGTCCAATAGTTTTAAACTACGTCCAACAAATTTCTCCACAGGGGGCGAGAAATTTTGCAGGGGAGCTTCTCCACCCCTTGCGCCCCTGGTTACGGGCCTGGCAAGGGGTTAATGGGATTGTGCCCCGCAAATTTCTGGCATATCTTGTCTTTTTGTGCTTCGAGCGGCGGTGTACCACACCGAATAGTGTTGCTGGCTTACGGTCAAAATTATTTGGTCCTTTCCAAAATTTTGGACTGGCTATGCTACTGACTGCATGTTAAAAGCCTCAGGGTTTTGAACATTGGGTAGTGTTTGGATACTACATAAAATCATTTACACTTTGTAAATTGTTCGCGACCATATGTTACTATGCTTGATCTTTTTCCTGTGTGTACAGGTACAGGAAGAAACCCTCAGTGAGCTTAAAGCAGTCGAGCACGAATTAGTCGCAAATCAGGAGGAGATCGCTGGTTACTTCCTTTCGAGGGCGAAAGTCGTCAGTCAGCTGATCAAGAAACCAGGTGTGAAAGATTACTGCCGCTTTCTTGAAGAAGAAGATGAAAAACAGTTTGTTGGCTTGCGCCTCATGGTGGCCGAACTTCGCAATGCCAGCTCAACTATTTATGACATTATTAGCAAAAATATCAGTAAGATCAAGTCTCCTCGAAGTGAGGGGGCGATGTCTAGTATTTACTAACAATAAACATAAACGATCCGAAAAATTCTTGCTGTTGTTCGTCAGGGATTGTGCCTCCTTGTCACCTGGTATCGAATCCAATGTATTTCAGACAGAACTACCCCACGTCTAAACTTGATGACAATGATACAGGGGCGGAGCCAGTAACGTTACGGGGTGGGTCGATTTCAGTAATATTTGGTAGTCTCATTACGGCTTTGCTACTGTAAGAGAGAGATGAAGTATATTTCGCAACACTGCTGTGACAAAACATTGGACGGCAGAAAGGCCTTAAATCACGAACAGTGAGACAATTCGAACATGACGAAAAACTTATCGGAATTGGTTTTCATATATTGTTTTTCCAATTGCAAAATCATGGTCAATAAAGTTGCTTTCGTAGGTTGTAGGAGGGCGATCGCCCCAATCACCTCCCCCCTCGATCCGCCCTGAAATAATATAGCCAGAAAAGTCGGAAACTAATAGGTCGGTTGTCTAATTCTGAGATTACCGACATAATAATATCGAACATATTCAGCAAAAAAGCGACGAGCAGCAATCCTGGTGAAGTTTCTTGGCGTAGAGGAAGCGGTTATCGCATTTTTCAAATCTGGATTATTTCAACAATGGTATTTCGCAGCCCCGTGGTGTTGACATCATATATTTTTTAGATTTTCACTTACAATATGATTACAGCTATACGCACCATTCAATGAGTTCATAACGTTTCTTCCTTTGTTTTGCCTCGGTAAATCTTCGAGCGTTAATCCTCGCTTACCAAAGTTGAAAAGCTGAGCTGATATTCCCGAATGCTTTTTTGTGTGGTACACCAAGCGTATCATATAAGGCAAAACTGAGCAATATTTGGCATCATGTAAGCAACGCGACTGACTTTGATTTGACAAGAACAGATTCCGTCTTGAGTTTTTGTAAAAACCAGTACGATATCCTGTCTCTTGTGTATACATACATATGCAATATTCTGGTTTACAAGGTTTTACATACGGCTCATCGTGTTTTTGCTCAGGCTGTGATAACGCCCTGCTGTGCACACTGCACTAAAGCGATAAATTTACGGTGTTTGTAGTTACCGCCCAAATCTTTAAGGTTGTAATCCGAAACACTTGTGAAAGCATGTCGCAGAAACCTAGCAATAAGGTATGCAGTGGCCACTTCTGGCTTGTGAGGCTCACGCAGAAAAGTTGGTGATTAGCTCTGAAATAAACGGCACTTATATCGCCTGCATACCTCATTGTTCGGAATGCAACAGAATTGCTTATATATCCTTTGAGAAGAGTTTAACAATTTACATAACTGAGCAGACAACTTTCGAATCAACGCAGGTAGTTGGCAGGCTTCTGTAACCAGCTTGGGACATCATGGGGGCAGATAGTTTTCTGATAGGGGCCCAAATTTTTTAAACTGTGTCCAACACATTTTTCCAGGCGGGAAGAAGCGTCCTGCACGCCCCTAGTTACGGTCCTGGTGGTTGGTGATATTGAGCTTGCACACGTGTGTCGTGGGATATCGAACAAATATCGAAAGTTTGCAGTAACATACTGATACTTGAAATTGAACCAATTGTAGTGGAAATGTCGGTGAAAGACTTGTATCCTTGTTCTAACTCAAAATAAACAAATTACATGGTCTCTCAGGTCCCCGTACAGTGCATAAACAACAGCAAAAGAAGTAACTTGTGTGTGGTATCTGAGCAGCAACACGTGGACAAGCAACACATACGGTTACTTTTGTACATGAAAAAGCTGCTGTAACTTTACATCAAAATAGGTTCACAAGTTCATGCGCAACTGGTACAAAAATACGGGACAACAAAAAAAACTATTTTTGCTCTTGTGACCGTTTTCACGCCTTGCACTCCGACTCCGTGATCCTTAAAAACCCGCAGCAAGGGAGACTTTTTACAGACCAAAATTGTCTTGCTCACAACTTACTACGTCAGGACAAAGCTCATACATTAAATAAAATTTCAAAACGAGCAGAATGATGTCAAGTTTTCGAGCAAAGCCAACGGTTCTCTACGCAGAGCATGGAGAGCGCCCCAAATCCTAGGCCGAGTTTACCCACTGGTGGACCCCAGACCAGTGTTTCCCAACATTTCTCAGGTTGCGGCCCACTGTTAGTGACAATTTCTGTGGGACGCCTATGTGAGATACTGCGGTAAAATGACAACAAAAAATTGAGTTACGAGAAAAACGAAATATTAAGAACAAATGCAATTTGTTGTTTAATGAGAAACTTGAGCTTGCTTACTGGACATACAAGGCACAGATCAAACCAATAAAAACCGGCTAATTTGCATGAAACGTACTTAGCTAAATGCCGGAAAATTTAACATGCAACGCTTCACGGCCCTCTTAACAGACCTTCGTGACCCACAGTCAGCAGTAGGTCTATGAACTCGTAGAAATTCGCCCTGTTGCAGTAGACTACTGTTGCAGGGCTACCACATGTTTGGTCATAAATGGGGACGTTGCGCAAAAATGAAAAGTGCGTCCATGAGAGGAACAAAAATATAGCATCAGGACCACACCATTATTTTTTTGACCACCACACTGTCACTAACATAATTTTTTCTTTCAATGTCGCGAGATACATTACTTTTAACGTGCCCTGCGCCAATGACTTAACATGGTTTCCCGCGAATCCGGTCGTGCCCAAACCTTCGTACATAGTAGCCCTAGCAGAAGTATCCTTAAAAGTTCGGCAAATGTGGCTTTCCTGTCCAGAGAACTTTGGTCTACGCTGATTGATTTTCGAAGCTGCAACTGAGGACTGTCTCTGGCGTTCTAGTCACCTGTCACTTGTTCCCTCCCACTGTGTATTTACTAGAAGCGTGGTAGGGCAGAAGATCCATGCGAAGGATCTTCTCTGCGATTGGTTTTTAGGAGCAACTCGTTTCTAGTCACCTGTCAGTCCATGCCAACACTACGGTATCGCATACAGTCAACGTTCCGCATTGTCCGGTCTTATTTCATGGTCGCGCGTATTTTGCCAATAAAATCCAACACGATGTACGAACGAATTACGACAAGATACTGAACAAGAAAAAACCGTACTGACGTGCAGCAGATTCGGTAAAGGACGCACTGTATTATGACGAAAGCGTGCACGAAACAAGAATCTTGGCATTAAAAACGTTAAGTGGGATCATACGAACACGGGTTCCACTACGCTGAACAAGTAGAGTTCGTTTGCAAAAAGCTTGGCATTGCTTAGTCGTTAATTACTTCGGCAGACAAAACAGCACAGCAGCACACCGCGAAGTTCATCGAAAAGGCTACAAATTTCATACCAGAAAACGGTAAAATTGCAAAAAAATGCGTTCGATTCGCGCAGCAAACAGTCACGACGCCGTGAATTTCCGCAAAATAGAAGAAAAATCAAAAACCCTGCAGGTGGCCGGAGCATGTGTCGGGTTCAAGCGAATTACATCCAAGGCAAGCCCCCACGCTGACACAAAGACGCAACTATTTTTGAGCCGTAATTTGAGCTTCCTGCTCAAGGGCTGGGCATGCAAGTGTGCTTGACATGGAGTTCGGGTGACGTCGGAAAGTAAGCACCGTACATTTTGCTGGCAGTACAATTAGATTGAGCTCGGTAAACTGCTGAGCGCAAGCGCCGCACGAACAAGGCTAAGGTCCCGTGAATCTCCTACGCGCCGATTTGTAGAAAAACAATCTCCCGCAATTCCAAGCAACACAGGCTCAGGTCAAGGTTTTTGTCAACGACCAGGTAGTGTTTTAGTGAAAAATGCGACCGTAACTGCCATGGTTCGAATCGTCAGTACGAGGAAGGTAGTCGCAGATGTGGCAGGACAGTGACAAAGAGAGAAATGATGCCGGGCACTGACACGTGGCCTGTTAGTTGCGGGCAAGCGAAGTCCTGAAACAACCAATCGCGCGATTATTATTGCGTCACAAACAGTCACATGGCCGTTCAGTACCTGACACCACGAAGGTGCGAGGGGGGGCTCATCTTAGCGCGTTACTGCGACCGAGATCCAGCTGGATGAGGTTGCAGCAACATCCAAGCCCGTTGTGTGCGCGAGCGCTAGTGCGATCGACCTGAAGCGACACGAGCACAGAAGCGGCCGCGTCGTTCAAATCTGCGAGCTTTGCGTCGCGAGTGTGTGTGGCATGTGCGGTCCAGGAGCGCTCCTCGCTGCGAACAATGCACGCGTCGCCAAAGGCCGGAACAAAGTGTCGAGCCTGGGGCAATGTCGACGTGTGAATGAAAGTCAAGCGACTGCGGCCGCAGATACTTCTTTGTTTATTCACAAAATCAAACTGAAAACGAACAAGCCCGGCTACAGACTACCAACGAAAAGAGCAGCATCGTGCTTCGGTCTTAATCTCGCTACAAACTAACACTGTGTGAACGAAGCAGATATAAGGGTTGTGCGACCCACGGGGGCGGTGGGTTTGATGCCCATAATCTGAGACCCATCAACCCACGCAGTTGTTCCTCCAATACAAGCGGAAGTTTGTACTTTTCACTGTTCGTTTTTGTTTGAAGTAACCACAAACCTTGGCAGGCCTGTTTGGGTTGTACCGAGACATCTACGAAAGTTACCAGCGACGTGCAAATGAGCGCTGCCACACTCTGTGGTAAGCAACAACAGGGTTGCCGGCGTGTGACATCGCTTTCGATCCCAACCGCCGACAGTTTTTTTCGGGGAATCGTGAAGAAAAAAATCCACGCTTCGTACCGTGTTGTATCTTTTTGCAAAAATTGTCAAATCGAAAACGAATTTGTGTTTGTTTCTTTTTATAAAAATTTCTTCTTCCCTCCAGAAACCTCAACAGCCAAAAAAAATCTTCAAATCGATCGTGACCTCGCAAGTTATTCTTTGGCGAGCGTCAGGTTTGAAAACAAGTTCCCAGCAGGGCCGGGCCGTACTTGGGCACACAAACACGCCACGGGCTTTGCAACCGTTCGCAAGTTGTTGCAATTGCACGGTCTGCACACGACGACAACAGCCCGACAAACACAAAACCCGTCTTTGTTTCTTTGCAACCTTTAACAAAGGGTCCGTGCCCGGTGGCGACACTTGGCGAACAAGACCCTGCCTTTGATTCGAAGCGACGACCACTGGGTGCGCCGGAGAGCTTCAAACAACTGTCCTTGCGTTGTCAGTATCGCGCCGAAGTCTGATCGCACACACCGCTTGAAGCGCAAGTCTTGCTTGGGGGACAGGACAAAAAACGTAACCTTGGAGGAATTTCTGACCTCAGACGAACAGGCCACGGTTTTGCAGTCGGCCGGCAACAAGTCCTTTTGGCCATATCCGGCTCCAGGCAAATCTTCGCACAGGGCAGAAAAGCTTTCGAAATGCGAGCCGCACAGTTGTTCAGATCGCATGGCTGGGCTTTGAAAAAGTAGCCAGAGCGCCACAGGGCGTTGCGGAACGCATGTTTGCAACTTTCCAGCGACTGCCGGTCTGATATGACCCCGTATTAGGAAGGCAGGATCCATTCAAAAAACTTCGTCAGCAAATATCAATTGCTGTTATTTCGAAAACATGTGTGGCCAAACATGCGACCAATTGCAAAATAATGCTTCTTGGATTTTCGCTCAAATCGGCGTTTTTTGCAACTGGAACGCTACCGGTTTACAAAAATGGGACAAAGATGACACAGCGCAGCGTAGTGACAGCAACCAGCGACTGTAAGCGAACCGCTTCAAGTCGCCTCGAGAAAATTTCGAAGTTTTTGTTGCCCGGAAAACCAGCAATTAAAATACAATCGTTTTCGTCGGTAACTGCTCGTAGCTCGCGCTTTTCAGGCACAGAGAGCATGCATGCTGTATGTCGGAGCCGGTCTACTGCTCGTGGGAAGAGTGATTAAACAATAACAGCACGATTTAATTTCGACACAAGACTGGACTGTACAAAAAAATCACGTTTCGTCGTTTTCAGGTTTGAGTCGCTTGGGGGCGCGCGCTTTTTTTTCCACAACGATTCAAGCCTCCTCTTCGTCATCTTCTGTGTCGGCCTCTTCGAGCCAAGTGAGCCACGTATTCACCTGGAACAGACGGCGAACGAGCAGTTCAGCAACAGATTTTTGTTTGTGCTGAACACTCCCGCCTGGGACTTCTACCAAACACAGCTCTGATTAAATTACAACGTGTCGACGTACCACCGCTAGGTGGAGCCACGGTCACAAGCTCGGGTGGACAGCGGCGCGTTTTTATTCACTTTCCACACGGAGAAAAAATGTCTTTCCCGCGCTGGATATGATTTCAGGACAAAGGCGGGAAACTATGACGACAGAGCAACCGGTGAACTCCCCACAAAAGAGAAAACGGAGGGGTTCTATTGGTCGCAGGTGCTCTCAACCTTTTCGAGCATGTGGCCCAATTAAACAAACACAGGGTCCGTGACCCACCTACTGAAAAACTTCTCCAATGCGGCAACTGTTGCACATGCACAGAACAGAAACAAATACAAGTTTCAGTTTTAGTAATGCAATGTGCGCTACAATCAATGCGAAAGCTGAGCCTGATTGTTGTTAGAAAGCATAGATATTCAATACTTGATAACGCACAGATCAAGTCATCTTCCACAGTAAGCCCGCTTCTAGATTTCGTTTTCTTGTTGCTTGTCTGCCTCAAAATGTCTGCAGTAACTGCATAACGTGGTAAGCTACGTCAGGTTTTTTTGAGGTGTTTTACAGGTTCCTAGAATCACAGAAAATCGGGTCCCTACAGGTCTATACTGGGTACCTAACATTTTCCTTAAAAAAAACCTGGGCTACGATGAAACTTCCATGTCGCAATAATTTCTTTCTTTATAACGGCGAAAGAGAGGGTATTAGGACGCTAGTAGCTGAAGAGCTACCAACGTTTTCGATTAAAAGGTTCAACTCGCAAAACGTACTCAATTTCAATGACACCAGGCCGTGGCCCCTTAAAAATTCTTTCGTGGCCCACAAATTGACAAGACCGCATGTCACTCGGTCTTACTTGGACGCTGTTGTTACAGATATAGCCCACAAGCAAAATCACAACGTCCCCACGAGCGGCAGTTTGAGAACACCCTGGCCCATAATACGGCGATGCGGCCCATAATACGGCGATGTATTTCGGAGCGGTCTAGCTGTGGTTTATTCCCATCCTGTTCAACGACTCGCGGCCTTTCTCTCAGGAAAGAAAAAAGCTAAAATGTCGACGCAACTACCGACTGACCTGAAACAGGGACTTCCCCTTTCCCGGATACTGGTCGTTGACGTCTTCCTTCCAAGTGAAGAATATTTCCTCGTCGATGACGTCCTCGTGGTAGAAGAGATCGAACAGTCTCAGCATTAAACCTGAGGATGAAACGCGGCAGAGACTGGTTGAGAGACGAGCGTTTGCTTGGCAAGCACAAACTGCTAAGCACAAATTTGTAAGGGCCGGACAAGGGCTCTGAACTTTATTATTTCAACCAGGGGTTCCCAACCTGGGGTACATGTACCCCTAGGGGTTCATTTGCCTATTCTGAAGGGGTACATTTAAGGTCAGCAATTGAAGGGAAAAATAACTTCATTCCCAAATATTTATACATATGTCCGCACTATGAATATTATCTTCAAAAATCATTATATGCTTTAGCCATGATAAAATACAGCATTTCGGAAAAAGTCGATCCACACCATAAAAAGAAATTTCAGGGGTGCATGCTCATCTGTTGAAATGCTGAGGGGTAGATGGTCAGAGAATCGTTGGGAACCCCTGCTTCAAACGACGGGGCGGTGTCACGGTCGAAGAAACACGTGGCTACGACACAGACTACGTCACGTGGTCTGGGCCAGGACGTCATCCCGGCCCGCCTCGCATCACAAACAAAACACCGGAAACACTTCAGGAAAAAGGCCTGGAACGCTGAGTTGTCCATCAACAATGGTGTTGTCCCCGATTCGTACGTCACAATAACGTCTCGTCTATGACGAAAGTTCTGCAATGATTTTGAAACACGCGGGCAGCTGGCAGTTACTGCGGTATCCACGTTTCGTACGAAACGCGTATACTTTCATGCACGAAACGATGTGAAAGAGAGAGTTCAGATGATCAGACTTTCAGGTGAAGTGCATGGAAAGAGATGAGGTCTATTAACGATTCGCCCCCTTGGATGCAACGGAAGACAAAAACAACAGCGGTCCTGTTTCATATCACGAAGATATACGCGAGCCAATAAGAACGCTCCGCGTACACGCGACGCAGCATTGAACGAAAAAGGCAACGCCAGTGACACCAGCTCGCAAACTAAGAACGCCCCCCCCCCTCGTCTCCTCTGCTGTGCAACTCACCTTTGGGGAACTTGGCCGAGTGGCAGAAAACCTGGACAGCGTAGAGCGCGTGCAGCTGCAAGGTGGCGCTCTCGTGCAGCATCTTCTGCAGGACCGGCTTGATCGCGACCAGCAGTCGCTTCTCTTCGGCCTGAGCCTCTTTGCTAGCGGGCTTTGTGACGTCAACTTCCGGCGCAAGTGTCGTCGTTTTGGTGGCGTGCGAGAGACAACTGCGTCAGAGGAAAAGGACTAAATTTCAGCAAATTTCAAAATTGCGCTTTCAGATTCTATTTGAACAAGATTCAAGCAATGACGATGCGTAGTGTTACGTGAAATCCATTTCCTATTTAAAATTTTCTGATGATTTCCTACTTGTCGCACATATGGAGAGAGAAGTTACTTGAATACAGATATGTGCAAGTTTGACTCATCGCAAAATGGAGAAAGCAGAGCCCAGTCGGCTTACAGCAAGCCTAGAGCTTTTCATTGTGTAAATTTCAGTGGTTATTTTTGCTTTCCAGCCATTCGCACTTGGCGCAGGCGAGTTTTGATAATCCCAGTGTTTTCACTGCTCCTTATCGTCTCCGACCTGATGCCTCTGCGCAAGCGCCGGGCCTTACCCGACCGGAAAAGAGACTTGTTACTCATAGCAACCGGACTACCGTTCTACAGTTAGTCATCGCGCCACAGCATACGCGTGGGCGTGAAATCGTGAACGACGTCTTCACTGTACGCTAAACCGCTTGACATGCATGAGTGCATGAGCTAATCGAGTAGCTTTTTACAAGCAGCGCTCTTAACATGAGAGTATCAGCAAAAAAACAACAATCGCATGTTCAGACGATTCAGAGAACAGTTACTGGCAGAAATGTAACTCAAGGTAACAAATTCTGGAAAGGCAGTCGCTGGTTTTGCTGTTAATGCCTGAAGACCTTTTGCTATTTCTTACGACCGGAATCAAGAAAACGTCTATTTGGAAAACTGCATTTGTGTCCGAGCGTTTAGACACAGTCCAGCCCCAATCAACCACACGTTTTGCACTCGTTGTATGCTTTGCTTCTTGCAGTCTTGGCGATTCCAGCTAAGAGCTCATCCCAGGCAAACCACGCAATTAAGAGCGCAAAACACATGGTCGATTACCTCTCTGATGTATTGTTTCTAATCTGCACACATTGCGTTAACACAACTGCCAAGATGTGTTTTGACAACTCTTTGTTCGAAGAAACAGTATGGCTTCTGGCAAGAAAATCATCTTTGGATTTTTTAAAAATAGCCGAAAACTTCTGATTTCTTATCTTTTGCACTCTTTACAAGCAGTGATGAATTGCCAAGCAAACCACAATTTAACTTGCAAAGCTTAGGAGAAAATAAGACTGGTTACCGTGCTGAAATCATAAAATTTGTTTCCACAGATGGAAAGCTCAGGTGAAGTCCACATTTGTTCGCATTGCACTTTTATACCCTGCTGGAAACGTACTGCCATGCAAAGCAATGCTAATTTGTTACCAACTTATCCCTCTCCTGTTATGCTGCTGCTAGTAAACGTAATGGTACCTAGTGAACGTTGTCAGTTATCCAGTAAACCTTGATAGTAAGCCTAATGGTTTCTAATAAACATTTCTTCTTTGCAATGGCGTGCATTTCACGCTTAGGTCTGCAGTGGTATCAAACCTGAATTATACTCGCTGCTAACAGCATAATTACACAGCTATCAAGGTATGGATATTACATACCTACTCATAATACCTTAGTTCTTTTTAGATCGCTACACTACTACGAATACGGTTTGATCATTCTGACCAGAAAGTAAGATGCTGTGATAATAATTTGTTTTTCTTGCTTCTACAAGTAACACCACGCCTGTTCCGCTACGATCCACTGCCTCAGCGATTATGAAACAAGGGAACATCAAAGACTCGCAGAACCATTGTTGGAGCCTGGAGTCATCACTCGAAACAATCGCGTTTAGTGCGTCATAAAGAGCACACGTTTCTATTTGGCAAACCCGTTGCAATCTAGGAAGGGACCCGGCGCTACCTCTCAAAAGGCCATAGCTCCAGCGCTATACTTTAAACTGAGCTTCGGCTCGTTGTGATTTTTAATCTGAGCTCCGGCTTCAAGCAAATTGCCCACGGGGAATTTTTGGGGCAAACATCGGAGGGCGGGTCACTTTTCCCTGAGCGGTGACGGTAAAATTTCACCCGTACGTCAGTCTTATCCCCCCACAGACCTAACAACGTAGGCACGCCGTCGTCTGATATCAACGTCACTTACCACGTGACCAGGGTGTTGATAAACCCGGGGTCGGCGTGCAGCTTCGCGGCGACGTTCTCCTTGATCCAGCGGTACACGACCTGGGGCGTGGGGTCCTTGTCCAGCTGGGACCCCAGTCTGGAGCCGATGTGGAGCAGCGGGAAGAGGAAGGCCAGGTTCTTGGTCTCCAAGATATCGAGCATGCTGCTCCTGTTCTGGGACACTTCTGTCCAGGGCACATTAGCGGTGTGAGGTTGCAAAGGAAAAGCGACAGAGTGCGGTTTGCTACGCAAACGATCAAAAAACCCGGCGCGTTTGTTGCTGAAAGACGAGACGTCTCACACGCGAGCGACTGTAAGTCGTTAGCAGGGTTGCTACGCAACTTTAACTATAAATTTCCGGACTTAACTTTTCGCAATGGTATACCCAGGTCGAATACAGTATAATAGTTATAATAGTTAACACAATGAAGTTATTATCAAAAATATTAGAATAAAATATTATCGGAAGGCTTGTCAAACGATCAAGTCTGGAAAATTATATCCTTTTTCCTTACTAACTGACTAAAATTTTTTTCCATACTTTATCCAGACTCCGTGGGAAGCCTGCATTTGGGCTATCAATGGGAAACAACAACAATGACACAATGCCAAGCTTTCCGCAGATGCTTTGCAACTGATTGCCTTCCAGACCACCAATGCGCCGCACCCCCACTCACCAGGCATCATGGTTATCATGTCGATTTTGCTCTCCTTAAACGCCGACGACAGCCAGTCGCGCCCGTTCGACTTCGACATCTGCTGCAGCACGAGAAGATAGAGTGGGAAGTGCTGGCCCCCTTCCAGGGGCCGGGCGAAGTCCGACATGGTCATGACGCCCGCGGTCACCATGCGACACAAGATGGACGCCATGAGCGACTTGACCCGCGGACGTTCCGATTCCAGGTCGGGAAAGCGTTCGTAAATGGACGAGATGGCCTGAAACGGTCGATAACAAATGATGGTGGTCTGGCTGGGAATCGAACCCGCAACGTTCGACTCAGCAAACGAGACCGAAACAGAGCACGCGGGCACGAACGCCAAGTCACCTCTCGCACGTGGCCCTCGGTCAAGTGACTGTCGTCCTTCAAACTGGCAAGGGCGGAGCAAATCGAGTCCCTGTCGGCGTCGCTGACGTCCAGTGATTGGCGGATGATCATCTCACAAGCCGTCGCCATGTGTCTAAGCACGTTTGAGGTCGTGAAACGAACGCGTTTGGCGTAAAAACGACCTCCGTAAAGATCGTTTTCGTAGCGCTGGCGCAACAAGGTCAGTGACGCTCAGTGCAATCGATTGTACAATGCGCTGCGCAACGTTGTTTTTAGAAAAGTCAAACAGGGCTAGAGAACAGTCAAAAACCTGGATCTACGTATTTGCCACTGTCGTCGCAACATGCAGCTTACCGTCCATCATTTGAAATGACCTTTTGGCGTTATTACCAGAGGCGACCATAACATTTTATATGAACTTGAAAAATTGCAACAAATGGGCCAACGCATTAATCTGCGCGTTTAAAGAATATCTGCAGGAAGATTTTGCTTATCAAGGAATCATACTTTTTCGGAAGTTTGGCCGCACTCAGACGAGCCGCCAGCTTTGCCAAGTCTTCCTTGAGGAGCTTCTGCACTGTTTCTCTGACTTCCTTCTCATTCAAAGCGTTCTTCTTGGTCTTGTTCTTTTCCGCGTTTGGATTGGAGCCGGACCGGCGGAGTGACTGGTTCTGCGTTTCGATCACACCAAGATCCAACATTTAACTTCATTCAAGTTGATTACCACTGCATTTCTACACATTGCCCGTATGCCCCCATTTCTATGCCCGTATGTTGGAACGACTAACTAACCAGGAGGATTGGGGGGGGGCTGATCAGAACGCATCCACACTCTTCTGCGCTTGAACATGAACATTGTGGTAATATTCGTCACGTACCTTGTGAAACGACTGGTAACACATAGGATGGTGAAGAGCCTCTGTAGCAGGGTTTAATTTTCTGCTGTGTTTGAGGCTGATTTTACTCTTTTGCAAGTTGTGAAAAGCTTTATAACACAAAAACTGAAGTATTTCCTAACTTAGTTGGTATATGTCAAGACGGCAAAGGACAAATCAAGCATACGAAGATGGGCAGGAAGCTCTTCCCCCCATGGTCCCCAACCGTCTCCCCACCTACACTGACTTCGTTCATTCGCGCAAATCGGTTTCAACGGCGACTCGTTGCACTGAAAACTGACCTGCTGGGCCTTGTCGAGAAGATGCTGGTACGGAGGCTGGAAAGTGTCGGCCGTGGCCGGCCGCACGCGGACGGGCTTGGCCGCCACGCTCGCGCGCTTGTACGTGGTTGCATGGGGGGCCAAGCTGGCCCGGCCGGTAGTCACCGCTCCGCTGTAGGAATTCGTTTTAAGCGCAGACGGTTCGGTGGGTTTTGGTTTGGCGACGTGGTTGCTTAGCGACGTTTGCTTCATGCCTGGAAATAATGTGGTTGCTTAGCGACGTCTACTTTATGCCTGGGAACAACGCGGTTGCTTAGCGACGTCTACTTTATGCTTTGAAACAACGCAGACGGCAGAGTAAGCCAAGCACAACCATTGAAACTGATTGTGCGGAAGCGCAAGTACTTGTACAGCAGTGGCTTTCAACGGAGTCCACAGCGAAAAGCATAGGGTTTCGTCCAGAAGCAAATGACGATATGTTTTCTTTCAACCTTCAGGTGCACAAACCACAACGACCACCACTTTGACCAATCACAACCGCAGGCAAAGAGTCCCCAAGCCAATATCTTTAGGAATTGGTGTCCCCAGTTGGGAAAGGTTAAGAACCACTGCAGTGTAGAGTGTATGCGGCTGATATTACTAACGCCGTATCAAAAATCACGAGCAACTATATGCTCGAACATAACTGTCTGGGTCTTCGTTGAAGCCGGAGTTAAGAGCGCGATGGAAACGTATAAAAAGAAAAAGACAAGTAAAGCATCCGCTTTCTTCCAACACTTTAAAATTCAGAATAAGGTGGCGCTGCGCTAGAAACAGATGGAAGGACCACAAACACGATAGACCGAATGGCGGCCGTCCGGTTGTTCTCGCGGACACGCTTTACCTTCAGTGCTTTTAGCCAGTTCGTGCTTCTGCTTGGCAAATCTTGGAGGCAGTTCTTTTTCTTGCCCTGCAATGAAAGGTACGCGTCGCAATCGCTTCACTGACGGTTCGTCACCAGGAACTCGCTCGTATTTTTTTTCTTCACGTACATCATTGCTTCTCAAAATTTATTAACAGCGACCCTTCAAACGAACTGACCCATGACGCCAGCTCCAAAGAACTCATAACCCAGTGCGTCGCTCGATGGCGCTTTAGTAGTAAAACAACTCTTACATCACCAGGAAAGCTTGAATCAGGTATCTTGGGGTTCGCAGACCAGGGCTGTGGAACCCGGAGTCCAAGCCATTTTGATGGCTGGAGCCAAAAACTTAAAATTAGATGGTGGAGGAGTCGGAACCTGAAATTCGGGTTCCGTTTCCGCAGACATAGTTTGTTGGGCAAGCGAGTGGTACAAACAATGCAATGGTTTTTAGTTTTCAATGTTGACCAAATCGTTCTGGAGCCGGAACCAAAAATTTTAGATGTTGGAGCTGGAGCCTGAAATTTGAGGCCTGGCGCAGAAATCAGTTGAAGAATTTATACGTCGTATACATAAGTGCATATGAAATAAATACACACAAAATGCATGTGATCTGGAAGAGAGACACAAACTATCCAACAGTAATCGACGCCAGCTGTACGAGCTGTGGAAAACGCCGAAGCGGAGGTATCTGCACCCTGGCGCAAAAAAGGAAACAGCTGCTACTCACTAGGTTTGCTTATCTTCTCGTTGGGTTGAACGTGTACCATCGGTGAACTGATGAGGGTTGGCCGCGGCTGCGCGGGAGCGGGCCTCACGTACGGGTTGGGACAGCGCGGGTTTGAGAAATGCGACACGCCGTATCCGTTGTAATAAGGCGCGAACTGTTGCGGCGCGAATCTTGTCGGTTGGCCGTTGACCTGGGCCATGTATGGCGGAAGAAAGGGGGTCCTCGCTGGCCGACTGACCGGCGGACGGACGACGGCTCCGGGCGCTGCTGCGAAAGACGGTATTGTTGGCGTCTGTCGAGTTTTGTGCGGGGCGAAAAGCGCGAACACGAGTTAGAGAACAAAGACACAAAGAACTTGCGTTCTAAGCGCGAGACGCGTTGTTGGGTCGACGCAAACCTTCGCAGCTGTACTGTTTTTTATTTGAAACAATTCTCAATCATAGCTTTCTCAAACTGTTTTTTTTCTGTTAATTTGCTTCACTTTCCTGGGACGCAAATAAACCGACTTGGCATGTTTAACACGATGGTCGTGTCGAACTACAATTCAGGGCCGAACATAATACATGTGTTTGATTTTATGCTTTCATTGAAGAACTCCTTTTTCGTATCGAAATTAAGTTGGTGCTACTAATCACAGCTTCACCCGCTGTAACTGACCAGTAATTGACTAAATCTTTACAAAAACCAGGAACAGCCAATTGGAAATTCGTGCCGACATCAGTAGTTAGGCGCACGTACAGCTGCCAAGCCACCAGGGCGTTGGATTCACGAAATTCAAACACGGATTTCGGGCCAGAAATAGATGTCTTAAACAAAAACATTTAAAGACTCGGCAGATCGTGGTTCCTGCAACAAACGACGAGACCGCTCCATCGCATTCACAACTTATGACATGACAGGCACCAGGTTATGCAGAAAGCGTCTTTTCTTCTTTCCGATAATCACGAAGGCTTCGCACTGCAAGATGAAACTGCTCGTAACGGACAGAGATTTTTAAAAGTCAGCTGACAGAGAGTTTAATTTGAAAATTTTTCTCGGACGAACACAGAATTGCATCGTGTAACGAACAAGCGCCAGGAAAATATCACTACTGGAGCAACCTCAGCAGTAAAGTCAGGGAAAAACTGAAAAGAACGGGTTGCAATGAAAGTGTTAAACAGAAAACTCCCTGACTCACCAGTCACCAGGGTCTGTCAAGTGCCATGGAGTTTTGAAATGATTATCAAAAGAGAAGGTCACGTTCATCCCAGCACACGAAAGAAGGTTAAAGAATGCAGTGCTCTAACCACCTGCCGTATCCTACTTAACAAATAAGGTGGTTTGGACTAAGACTCCTCAAATAAAGGAGCGCAGCTTGAGGAGCATCCGATGTGTCTCGCTTCCTGGATGTGGTCCGTTTTTGCAGCCAAACCATTCGCTGCATGTGTTGGATTTAGGCAATGGGTTCCAGGGCAGTCCTGGAATAATACACAGGGTAACCCCGAAATCCCTTGCCATTCATTGCAAGTGTTGGCCGTTCGCATAAGGATTCGGCGAGGGATTCCAGGAGCACCACTTGCAATCATGATCTAACACAATTGCAGGACCGTCGGCAACCGCCCAGAAGCAGCAAAATAAGCTTTTCCTAATTTGCAAGTGATGTGGCGTCGCCCGCTGGCGTGGTCTAAACCACGTGATTTGAAAAAAATGTGATTGAGGGCGCTGCGTGCACGATAGGTTTAGGCGAAAACCATTTACACGCTGTTTCCAACCTGCAGTCGAAAACTATGACCACGACATGGCTGCCCTTAAACGCAGCTTCAAAGCTGTTGTTTTGCGCCGTTTGAATCTTCAATACAATTCGCGCACGATTGTATGACACTCCAGAACGGTACTGCGGGTCAAGACCTGCTGCGCAACAGCATTTCGTATTTCAAGTGCGCACCTGCAGTCACGTGACGAGGGTGAGCTCGAGCGTGCAATCATGTGACTTCACAACGAGATACCGCGAACGAGAGGAACAGGACAGACACGAGGCGCAACAATGCTGCATGTGCCTCTAGAGTTCAGGGTAGCAAATCTAAAATAATAGCGAATCCCTGGAAGACACCAACAGGTCGCATTGAAGAAAACCAGATAGAAGCAGCAGCACGACGACTGGGTAACGGAATTGCACCGCAAGCGACTGGACAGTCCTCAGCGGTTTTGACTTGTTATAGACCGGATATCAGCGTGTTTTCTGTTTCGTCGAAAAATGCGAACTTATTCTTGACAACGTAAACAAACGAAAGAGGCGGGACTTGGTGATACCGTGACTGAATGGTGTATTTGCCGCTTGACCCAAAACCTTACAGTGCTTTCAAACGCTTTGAAATCTTGTCATTGACTGCAATCGTCAGTGGAACACCACGGGGTCGACGTGGGATTGAACCGCCATCAATATCCTTGTCGAACCAGTGGGGATGGTGTGGGGGGGCAGGCCCGTAGCCAGGTTTTTAAGATTTGGGTGGACAAAATGCGCTTTTAGGTGGTCAGTATTTTTGTTTTTATCAAATGCCCAAACAATTTTTTCTGGGCACAAGTTTTGGGGTTAACAAAAAAATTCGGGGCAACTCCCCCCGTGTCTACGAGCCTGGGGGAACAGCAGCCAAACCGACACGTCCCAGGTCTTACTGGTCTGCGTCGGATCAACAGCAAACTGCGGCGAAATTCATTAGCGTCAAGTCGCCGAGTCGTCGAAGATATGCAGAAAAAAATGCAAGAAAACGGAGCTGAAGAAGACGAAAAAATGCAAAGAAATTCACGAGCGCATTGGTCTGTTTGTCCTTTCCAGCACAGGAAGTCTTACAAACCAACACGCGTCCTAAAGCGTCACACCTCAGCAGGTGGAAGTCAGGGGGTGTCGGCCACGCAGGTCGAGTGCGTGAACAGACACGGATCCAAATGGCCATCGGCCCACTTTGGAAGGATACCGACCGCGGACATCGTGCACAATTCCAAGCTCAGGGGTCGAAGTCAGTCACAATACAGCGCAGTGTTCAATCTGACCACACTGTGGCGAATTCCGGGCCCGAAGCGGCGCTGGACCTCAGCGAACAAGAACAGCGCTGTCGGACCAGAGCGGTGGTTGGTGGTCAGAAAGGCCGTCGCCGACCAAGCCGTTGCGTCAACTCAAGACAAGTTCGCCGCGGGCTTTATCGCTGCGCGCGCCACTTAAGTGACGGCGTTTTTTCTGCGAGCGTCCGCCATCGCTGCAGGGCGCGCGATACACGCGCGAGACCGCTGTCGAGCGGTGAAGCCGCACATATTTTCATAATTGCGACAGTCAGAAAGAAAACTCGCTTCGAATTTTCTGACAAGCGGGAACAGAAACCGGTTTTGGTGGCCGCCGACATTTCTGACGTCACAAAGGCGCGCGCGCACAAGGGCCGCGGCGATGACCAGCCTTCGACAGACGAGTGCCGTTAAAACTATGCGTTTCAGCACCACGGAAATTGCTCGACGCAGATCTGAATTATTTACAAGATAAACGTTACGCAGACGGCAAAACAGTGGCCGCGTGGGCACGCTGAACAGGAAGCAATTGAGGACGAAGGGTCTTTGTTTTATCACAATCGACGTTCGTTGCCGGATGTGCTGATTTTCCGGAGCGGAGAATAACGGTCGGATCTTTCGCCGATAGCAACACGAAGCGAAAGTAATTTTTTGAGAGAAAATTGAAGATAAACCAACTTTTCTAACCGAGCGCGATTTGGAAGCCTCGCTACGTCGGATTTCAAACAACAACACATAATCTTCTATTGTTTGAACTAAACCATCATGGACGTTTGAAAGCAAGCAAACGCTTTTCTTTTGTCAGCGGTTCGCTCATTCGATGAAAATCTACAAGAAATAAAAAAGGGATCGAGAGAGAACGGAAGCCCATTCGGAGACAAAAAAATCCGTGTAATCAAACACTCGAAACCAAATGAAGACAGTAATCCTCAGGAAGTCAAAATTTAACTTTGCAAGGGAAGGCACAGCGGCGCCTCGCACCACCATCCCAGTGCAAGAGGTCAGGCCGTACCAGGCACAAAAGACGCCGCAAAACCCAACGACGCCAGCACCTACCGTTGCTCCTTTGCGGCGGGGGGGCGCTGAAAAAGTCGAAGGACGGGCCAGTCGGGCTGGTGGGCTCCCCGAAGTACGGCGGCGCGTACGGCGGTGAGGTTGGACTCATTGGGCCGAAACCAACTGAAAAAAACCCAGTTGTTTTAAAAAGATATTTTTATCTGAATTACAAAATAAAACAGACACAGGGCGACCGTAATTTTCCCTTTTCTGTAAAATGTGACGCGTTTCTTGTTGAGCCGATTCCAAACTCGCTAAACTTGCAACAAAGCGCTCATCATAACACAGAAATACGCGAGAGGTCTGAGGAAGTATTTAATTTCTTTATTTGTTTTGACCTTAAGCGGGTACACCTTGGTTTTCATACGCATGGCATTCGCACTTACAAGACAGCAGGCTTCCCTAGGTTGTGTTAGCACAAGCTTACAAGTAGAGCAAAACCAGCGAAAAAATTAAAGCTTAAATGCAAATTCAAAAAATAAATTTCTTAAGATGTTTTTATCAGAATTAGAAAATAAAACAGAAGCAAATCGGTCGTAGTTTCTTTTTTCTTTTCTGTAAAATGTGGCGCCTTGCTCGATTCCGTGCCTGCAGTAGCAAATTACAAATTTTCCTGTGTCAATGGCGAGCCATGCGACCAACGGCATCTGCTCACCGTACTGTTGTTTCTTCGACATGGGAAAAAACCCGAGGCCGGCGGCGCTTTGATGATTCTTGACGTGACCCCCGGATGACCTCGCCGATGCCGACTTCGCGTTCGGAGCCTCGAAGAGAAGATTCGGGTACTCCTCGCTCGCTTCGGACCGGATCTGGCCCAAGGTTTTCGGGCCCTGGTTCACGTGAACGCTCCTGGGGACCCACTGTGAAAAAATGAGAACGTGTGTCAACCGTTGAGAAGAGCGCGATGTCATAGGTCAAGGAGCAAGATCTCTAATGTTCCGGGGGTCGGCAACCCCTTTTTGGCGTACGAGTGCGGATCGGCTTAAACCTGGCATTATTTTGCGGACTGGCCATCACGTGATTTTACGTGAAGCGTGATTACTCAAGCGCCACGAAAGTGTTTCCAAAATTGAAAACGAACTTCTAGAACGGATTTTGTGTTTTTGAAGAAAACTTCACGAAATTTCTTCATTTTGGGGGGAATTTCAGGCCGCAAAAGTTTACAGTAGACAACCAAAATCGAGAGAGAGAACGTTTGGCTTTCCCGCGAACGCCTACGTCTCAGCAGATGCGAGCAACACAATGCGTTTCTTTATTTTCAAGGCGCACGACGCGCCGTCATCCTCCTCCTCCTCACCCCGGCTGAGCGCAGGTCGATGACGTCCTGAAGCATGAAGCGTATCCTGGACGGCAGTTCGCCCTTGCGCTTCTGCAGCACCTCCAGCCGATCAAAGTATTGATTCATCAGCGACTGCCAACAGAAAAAAGGGCGGGTTGCTCGGTGTCCGGAGGCACAATCGCTAACCGATTAATCTACGGCGGCGTGACGAAAACGACCTGCGCGCGCGTTTTGTTCTGGCGACGCTTCGGCTTGATCAGACAAGAATCTGCGAGCGAAGTTTACTTGCCGTCGAAAGGCGCATGTGCTGGAACTTGGCGATGCTTCCGTCCACTGCGCTGAACAAAACAAGGGCGAACGGGATCTTGCCAGGAGAAAACGGATGACTGCTGCAGGTTAATGCTCCCGTTTTCGCAACACATTCGCATTGCAAGGAAGCCCAGCAGCTCGCGCGCCTGCGAAACCCTTTTCGCACATTTTCGGGAACCGATTAAATGCGAAATAACGCGAACCGATTTAACTGCATGGCGACAGCAGCACGAACGCGTTTCGACAGAGGCTGCGTGCGCCACCGGCTGAAGCGAGCCACTCACGACAAACGGCCTGTAACACACGCACAGTCACGCGGCGTGCGCCGCAATGGGGGCTGCGGCGCGTATTAGGCAATAAAACAAAGCCAAAGTTCGCGCTTGCAGCCGCTTGAGGCTGAAGGACGAAAGACGGCCAGTTTCGCCAAGTACAAACATGATCTGCCACACGATGCCATCACTTGCGTTTAACACGCTCACTATATAAAAAAATAATAATAATAAAACTCGCCGAGCGAAGTTTTGTGCAAGGAACGCTACAGCGTCGAAGCCCACCTTGGCTTTCTCGTGGTCGAGTCTCCGACCGCAGGTCATCATTATCTGACACAGGCACTCGAGGTCCTCGGCGTAATCGTCCACCGACCCTTTCTTTTTCTTATTAATAAGTTGCTTGACGCACTGGTGCACGATGCCTTCGGTGAGTAGGCCGAGTCGGTAGAGTTCTCCTGCAGCAGTGCAAAGAAAGCCTGTATCTGATGGCGGTCATGGCCACAACGCTCCCCCTAAAGTGCGCATTTGCGCAGCAGTACTTGCGCGGTGAAATCTCATTCTCGCGCACCTGCAACATTCCAGATTTATTATCGTGTATGTACTGCATAGCCCTTCTAACGCTTGAAGCTTTTCACTGGTTGTCTACCTGCGCATGCGCACTAAAACAAACATTTCCTCAGTTTGGAATTTTCTAAGAGGGAACACTGCTTGGCCAGCTTTCTATTTGTGCGCCGGATATTTTGAAAAGTGCTCCTGCGTCGCTCGCTGATCGCTGGTTTGCTTTAAGAAATTCATGTTTGAAAAAATCATCGTAAAACTTATCATTATATTGACTGCTTCAAACGCTTGTGTATTGAAAGTCGGGACGAAGATCGCTGTTGTCCTGCTTTTTATTTGAAAAAAAAGTTACTTGGGGGTTGGAAAATACGCTGTCGCGACGGGTTCCATCGCAAAGTGCGTTTATCAGGTGGCCCGGTGATCGGAACAGCATTGAACTATCTGCGAGAATTCACCAGGAGAAGCACCCGGATGTTAGGCGCACCGAAAATTTTAAGAAATAGCAAAAATGCATTAGGTAAACTGCACAGGTCGGGTTGGGCATGGCATACCCCTCTCCAACACTGAAACAGACAAATCAGCTATATTTTTGAGTAAAATAAAAAGTTAGTTTGTAGAATTTCTCGTATTTCTGAGTAAAATAAGAAGTTCATTTGTAGAATGTCCCGTATACACGGCGTCGAAGCCGCCATTTGAGTCTGAACAAATAAAACATGCATAATATGCGAACCAATGAACTTAATGTTTCCAAGCATGTGCTGCTTCGCCCTCGCCCTCTGCTCCTCTTCTTCGGCGGTGAGCGATCCCTCCTTCGAATCAAGCGAATCCAGTTTTTTGTTTCGGTTTTCGAACTCATCTTGAAGTTTTGCGATCAGCAGTCGGCGAAATGTCTGAAAGGGACAGCGCAGCATGCTGGAAAGGTCGTCGTTTCAAATTTGCATTTTTCAAATTTGCGCTGCACAGGGAGTGCTTTCGCTACTACAGTAAGAAAAACGCTCCCGCGCCGGCGGAAGAATACATGATGCGGAAGACAAACACAATCGGATTTTCTACACGTGTCTGGCGATTCACGCGCGAGGCCTTCGCCGCTCTTTAAAAGAAATAAAACAAAGTTCTGCGAGAACAAAGGAAGAACGACTTCCGGCGAAACTCAATTCATTTCACGTCACAAAAACGCCGAAATGTTACACTCGACTTCAAACACAACATCATCAAAACAATATTTCTCACGTTTGGTTTTGGCGCAGCGCTGCCCAGGGGGGCAGGTGGGGGCGGATCAAAGTTTCTCACTTCATGATAAAGTCGACGACAGAGGTTCGCATACAAGGAACTGTAGCGCAATTCATCTATTGCTTTTTCATATATCTGAAAAAAATGTTGACCGTGGTTATGTCTTGCGTCGGGCTTCGTGTGTGGAAAGCGCACAAATTATTTAACGACTTTTGCTCTCGCGGTGCAAAGACTGTCTCTAGCAAGGCACGACAGGGTTTTGATTTAACAAACGCTGTCCAAATATCGATCTGTTTATGAATTTCGAAGAAAAGCGTTAATGGGCTGGTTTCAAATCCGCTGCAAGCACAACATGCAAATGACATTATAGCACGAACGGTGTTGACTTTCGTTTTGGCTCCGATCTTCTACATATTTTACAGAAACAAAGCGCAAGATGACCGCAGAAGTGGCGTTGCGATGATAAATCATATGCTTTTTAACAGCCTTCAATACACCCCTGTGGTGTTGGAACGCTTCTAATTTAAGCTGTTGTGCTTATAAATCGATTGGCACTGGACGTGCATTTACCCCAGCACGTCCAGCAACACACAGTAAACGCCTATCACATCTATGACGGCAACTAGTGATCGATGGGAATTTTTTATCTTTGTAACGCAAAACCATCGTTATTTTCGTATGAAAAAAACGAGAAATACACGTACAGATCGGAGAAGCGGCTGGAGAAACACTGTAGGGCTAAATCACTGGCCAGAAGGAAAGTGTGCTTTATGCACACTTCTTTCTACCAGTTTGGACGTCACGAGCGATTTACAGCTGTTTTTTTTTCGTTGAAACATTTCGGTCATTTTTGCTGAGACATTTTGGTCATTTGTCTCACAGTTGTGTTAAAACTCACCACAACAGTGTTTTTAGCCTATATTTTCAATCATTCTGACCGAAATGACTTAATTTTTCTCGGTCATTTAAAAAACGTTTCGGTCTAGACCGAAAAAAAACAGGATTACAGGCATCCATTTCTGCTAACCATACGCATGGGGCTACGCGGTTGCTTAGGCAGTGATCGCTGTAGTGCCGACGAGTCACGGACAGACGCTTTCCGTTGCGCTCAGCCATTTAACGCCGAGCACAAAGCTGGAAAGTTAAAAAATACCGTGTTGCGACTGACCGGAAATTGAACCCAGTTTAACAACTTTACTAGCGCGCGCTAAATCCGCTAAACCACTTCAAGGAATTAATTCGACGACCGACAACTGCCAAGCACGATCCCAGGTGGTGAACTACCAGTTGCACGTACACAATATGAGCAACATACACCGAGCACTTACCAAAACCACTATGCCCTTTAAAACACTTTTAGAATGAATTCCAAGGCTGAGGATTTCTTGACAAAGTTTATCAAACTTTTCCGGAGTCAACTTATTCAAAATGCTGCACAAAAACAGGTAAAATATTAGAATCGATCCCTTTACATTTTTTCATCCCAAAACAGAACAAAAGTACTTTCTTTGCATTGTGCAAAATATTTTATTCACACTTTTTACGCGTTATTTCGGAGACACTTCAAGACTCGTTAGAAACGATAAGTGATAAAACAAACAATTATTTTACATAAAGTCCCATTAGACCAGTAGTTTTAACCTTTAACCTGGGGCCGCGAACTCAGAGGGGTAGTGAACTATTTTTGGAGGGGTCGTGAGTAGATATTTTGTGTACACTGTTGCTACTAGTTCGCTTTGTTCGGGTTTTAGATTGTTGGGTTATATTGGGTTGCTACTTGCTGTAATGGGTCGCGGTTGAAAACCACTGGAAACTTTCGCTGCGGATCACAATTTCCATCGATTGCTAGTTGCTACAAAATTGTTGACAGCCGAACTTCATTCACTTTATGTTTAAGTGTCGGAGTCGGGAATTTTGGAACGGTCGGAGTCGGACATTTTACCTCCGACTCCGTAACCCTGGCACAAAGTAAAACTTCTACGCATTTTACTACTGCACCTTCGTGTTTTCCGAAATATAGCTTCGTTAGGATCAATGCTTGGATCCAAGGAACGAAAAGTAGGGGGAACCCATCGCTGCTGCTTGTTGGAAAGGTGTCCAAGGGAAGGACTGCAACAATACGCACGCAAAAAGTTCGCATTGCGTTTCACATCATAAGCCAAACATTAACAGCTGGCAGTACAGAAAGCGATCGCCTAATTGGATGAGAAACAGGTTTTGAAAAGGAACGTCAGGTAATTCCTTATTTAAAACAACTAACTCTAGTAAAGAATCCTGTTAAGGATACTGATTGTACACCTAAATTTCGTTGCCGTGTGGTTGTTTTACTACGTTTTACTGAAAATCATGTTTTTGAGCACTGGTTCTAATGTTTTTCCTCTGGAAACGGCTTAAAACTATGGTCCTGGACTGATTTAAAAAATACTAGGTCCTGGAATTAGATTATAAAGTCTCTGTGGTTCAGAGGCTGTTTGAAATCATGGTTCTTTTGAGTTGGTCCACCAAGGCGGGACCAGGATCTTGCAGCAGTGACTGCAATTGTGCAACGGAATTGCTTTCATGTGCTGCCAAATGCTGGGAAAGGATGAAAGATTGTATTGCAAACCTTTATGTAAGTGCATACACACGTGTTGATAAAGTTCAATTGTTTAATACCAGTGTTAACTCCTACTATGATACCAAAAAATGCTTCCAATGAAGTGAAACTTTTTTCAAAAAGATGGCAGTGGTAGGCCCAGGCTTGTTGCAGTGATATATACCCCAAACTGTTTTGGAAATGCTTTGATATGTTGGCAATTGACTAGTGTAAGCGCAACAAAATGTGTAGCATGTTTACTGCTTAAGCCTACAGTTGGAATATGCCTTTAAATATCCATCTTCCAGTGACTTGAATTTCCTGCCAAAAACACCTGGTAACAGTGGATATTGCCACGGGAAACTACCCAGATACGAAAGTGTTAACAGGAGATAGTTGTCGACATCAGGCAATTTTCTCATCAGTTTCGCAGCTGCCACTTTGAAGGCCCACAATCTCTTAAATTAGTACAGAAAATTACAAGAAACGTTTTAGCATGCACCCATGGAACATTATCACAGTGTTCCAAAGTGTGAATAACTCAAGAAAATTGGTGGGCTCCTGTGATTTGAGGTTTCGCAACTTTACTAACGAAATCACAACCAAAACAAACAAAATGCAATCTTTGAAATAATTTCCATAAAACTACAAAGTGAATGAGATTTGAGAAAAATATCTTGCAAATTTGGTACAATTTTCAAAACAGACCAGAAAATTTAATTTTTTGATCAATTTATGTAATTTTCAGACCATAAGGCGCACTCAGAATCCTTCAATCTTCTTAAAAATCAGAAGTGCACCTTAGAACTCGGTGCACTTAATGTAGGGATCTGGTTGTGATTTCTCATCCAGAACCAATTTTATGTAGTAGTAAATGGTGCTATTATTTTAATTGCTAGTTACCTTTTATTTTTAAACAGACCATCGCGTTACAAAATAAACCAACTACAATTGCAATGAGCAGTGTATGTGGTTCCATGAGTATAGCCCACACATACCACAGATTGTATTACTCTGCGAGGCTCTTGACCACATTGGCGCACACTGAATAAAATACATGCAAAACTTTTATTTTATTTGTGCCTAGTGGATTAGGCATGTGTGACAGATTAAAGTCCTTCGTATGTACAGTACTCAAAGGGAGTTTAAATCTGCCAGATTAAAATCCCTGCTATGTTATCTGAGTTTTGCTTCATTTATTGTGCCTTATATCTGGTGAGCCTTATGTATGAAAAAAGAACAGTTAGCGTTCAATTTTTGATACTGCGCCTTATGGTATGAAAAATATGGTACATTTTTATTGCAATTAACGAATTGCTGTGCATATGAGTTGAAAGCAGACTTTAAGAAAAAGCTGAGTTTATCACTCAAAACACTCATTCTTGCTAGAAACGATTGCTAATGGTTGAATGGTGTTTTATTGCAGATATACTGTGGCTGTTGCTTTCATCAACCACAAGGAAATGCTGGTTTAGGAAATAACATTATTTGCATTGGTTTAAACAACTTCACAAAACACAATTAACCAACAACCAAACATGAAGGGTGCTTTTAAAAATAGTTTCAATTGGCTAAAAGCAATCTAAGCTCACCTAAATCCTAAAACCAAAAATTCATTACAAAAGCAGTTGAAAAGATCAAAGAGCAAAATGCAGCTACTGCTGCACCCAACCTTTCTGTTATGATTCCAATCATTTTAGCAAACTAGTGCAAGCATATCAAACAAAACACAGAAACTTCATTACAAACAAAGTATATATACATGTAAATTATTGTTGGGGTAAACTACCAAACTATCCTCTAAAATTTACCTAGAAGTTCCTGTTGCAGGCAAACGTGTGTTACTTCTCCCCTCTGATTGAGTAACACCACCTGTTGGTTGTTCCACTTTGGATATTTGGGGTGACTCTTAGAGAAAAACTTCTATGATCACATTCAAACGAAGAAGTGAGATGATTTCCTGCAATTCAAATGTTAAAATGCTGAAAAGATCAAAAATCTTTAATGTTACACATGTAATTCAAATTGATGAAGTCAAGCATCTTACTTGATCAGATATTAATCATACACAAGAACTTGTTCCAGCCAACATTTAACAGTTTCAAAATCGATAACACTAAAATGATCAAGACAAGACATGTCCATCACATAATAAGAACAACTTGAAAGGATGCTACTTTTAAAAATCAAAACTGCATACATTTAATTTTGTACTTAGATCTACTGCATCTCTATAAATGCGTGAAGCAATTGCTACGTTAGAAAGAACATTGATCAAAGTCTCAGACGTTAAAAACAAATTTCACTTTAACATGTCTATGAACACCTCTCTAATCAGATCACAAAAAATGTCTTTTTGTTACAGAAAATCTTGCTGGCAAAATAAAATTATTTCCACTGCCTAAAGCTTTAGGCAAACAACTTATGGGCAATGTTTTACCAATGCTACTGAATTATCAACTGATCCACCTGAAAATGAATGCCACTGAAACAACTTTTGGTATTAAATTCTGGGATGCACAGAACAAATGGAGTTGGAGCAAATGGTGTAAAACATATAAGGCTCTGTCCACCTCTCAAGACATGCACCTACACCATTTGTGCAACAACTTCTATTCAGCAAAGTGTTTACATAAATGAAACTTTTAAGTTTAAGTCTTCCACACAAACTGACAAAAGTTTTCATCAAAATTTGTTTTTATTATTAAGTCATTCAAACACCACCTCATCAGTATATCAACAGACTGCAATATCTAGCACAGTGGTTCCCAACCGGTGGGTCGCGACCCCAAAGTGGGTCGCGGAGGAGTTGCTGTGGGGTCATGAACAGCAGCCTCGATAGTTTGCTGAAGTCTCGAATTTTTAGAACTTCGTTAATCAACATTTTGTTACATCAGCAAAAAAGGTAGGAGTACTGTTTTAACAAGTTTTAATACTACTGCAAGACAAA
>Ga0210059_1000797_pt1 | contig 43523 bp, 17 predicted proteins | sample Ectturendosymbi2_FD_188042 | JGI IMG/M metagenome (GOLD analysis project Ga0210059, IMG submission 188042) | Ecteinascidia turbinata endosymbiont from Florida, USA - Sample 2 (SPAdes) (version 2) | ecosystem: Host-associated > Tunicates > Ascidians > Unclassified | place: Key West, Florida... | reverse complement strand
AATACTACCACCTAACGGTTGGCCTCCAGGGCCAGGCAAAGTGGGCCAAGGTGGCCTAAAAGTCCTCCACTTATGACGTCACTCACAGACAACCTGCACCCCCCAAGCAAAAAATTTTTTTTCGAGTCTAATCTACTAGACTGACCACGTTTTTTGAGATTTTCGCCGAGTCGCTAGAGCGAACAGGAGCGGAGATATTCATCCGCAAAGCCACGTTCGAAACAGCTGCTTTTTGCGAACCGCTTGAATTAACCCGGCTCTCAAAGTGTTAATGGCTACTTTTTGCAGCAACAAACAAGCGCTACACAGCATTTTTCAGTTCGTTCTCACAACTACCAATCCACCACAAAAAAACATCACCGAAAGAAAATATAGCAGAATAGTCACATAGTGACAATAGGCTAGAAGCGATAAAATACAAAAAAGACATGTTTTCCTTTCCTAAATATGACTATTCATATTTTTCATAGCATCTAATGATTAGATACTTTAAAACTGTCAAAATTCCAGACATTAGAACATTTTTAGAGATTATTTCCAAACACAAATTTTAACATTGAAATTCCAGACATGTTGGAAAATTCCAGACATGGCAACAATAATACGGGCCCCATTCGAGAAACCCTGGTTTACGGCTTACATTCTGGGCTTAGGATTTAGGTTTAAGGTTTGCTTACGTTTTGTACCAAGTGTATTGCAGTATACAGCACACTCATCGTGCATTGGTATTAGAGTCCTGCACGGGTTGAAATTTTTTATCCGCTCCCGACCCGCAAAATTTAAACCCGCTCTACCCTACACCCGCATGAGTTTAAGAAATATTGGCCACTCCTGCCCTATTCCCGCACACTTCTAACCCACACCCACCCCACAGACCATCCTAGCCCACACTTTTTCGGTCTCAAACGCACAACTATCTGAAAACTACTAAAAACTCATAACTAGGGCAAGTTTTTATTACAATGAAATCGTGAGAAATTTGTATTTTTTTAACAAAAGTTATAGTAAAAAGTTGCATTTATACATAAGCATTTTCACCGACAGTGTGATTGGCTGAGTCATTTCTACAATTGCTTTTAGGTCACTATTCAGTTCAAATCGGTTATCAAAGAGAACATAATTATATTGACATACTTATTAAGCATGTTTGTTTAAATTACACTTTTACATTTTGTGCAGTTGGCCTATTTGATAAAAGTTGAATGTAAACAAAAAAGGTTGCAATATAAATATTCTGCAACCAGCTTAAAGCATCGTACTACATAAATTCTGCATATTTCATAAGCTATTAGAAGTTGTAAAAAAAGTTGCAAAAACTTGTCCTACTCGTAACACCTGAAGACAAGTCTACCTAGCAGCAAAATCATGCCAGTCATTCTTTTCATTGGCAACCAAACCAAAACTTTTCTACAGATCTGATGTTTCGCAGTCAACAGAGATTTGAGGTGATATAAAACACGTTTCAGTCCAGTTGTTACTAGCTGTGCATTAAGCATTTATTTATCATTTAGAAGGGCTGCTAGACTGAACTATTCCTCACCACATACAACGGTAGCATTTGGAAAATGGTCACTTGCCCACCACATGGCAAGAGCCTGAACTAATGTTTCACAACACTAAGTTGTAAGTCTCAGTGTTGCTACTTCTGATGTTTTAACATCAGATCTGATGTTTTGAGAGAATTTTCTGATGTCTGATGTTTTAGCGACTAATCTGATGTTGACTAAGCTGTTGTTGTTTTCCACATTTCTTCTCTTTCTAGTTTGAAAATCAATTACATTCATAATTTTTATGCTTTTTTCATAAATCTCTCAAGTCTCAAACTCATGTGTGTTTGGTAGTCGTTCCAAATTAAAGACACTTCAAATGCTGCGTTGAGAATAACATTTTGTTACGCACAAAAGACTTTTCCATTTAATGAGGGCGCTTTAGGACAGTGATTCTTAACTGTTTCTATACCAAGCACCCCTTAAAGTAATTATCCTTTGTTTCAAGACCTCCTGGTATGATTAAATAAGTTGCAAAAAACAAGCGTATTTGTTGGTAAATTTATTGATCAAACTTTCCATGTTGTTGAGCCCGTAAGGGCCAGAACTGTCGCCAGAAAATCTTCAATAAAGGGGCTTTACGTTTGTTCAGGGAGGGTTGACAGTCTGAAACTTAATAAAAACTCCACCAATTTATAGTGCTTCATAAATCAATTTGGGAGATTGGAGCTTTGTTTGGGGGAAAAAGCTCCACGTGGTGACAGGAGTGGTAAGGGCTCGCAACCCCTGGGAATTTATTGATGCCCCTCAGGTGAAGCGTGTCCTCCGGTTAAGAACCACTGCTTTAGGACAATGAGGTTCATTGCGCTTTGCTAGGTATTCGTTATGGAATATTTAGCTTAGGGATTCTTAAAGTATTGCCTCAATACCCTCAGGGGAGATTGAGATTAGACGTTGAGGGTATTTAACAGGCTATACAACAATTATCTTACATTTTTATTGCTATTACCGATAAGCTGTTGAAAAGGCGTATCCAGATTAAGGACAATGTGATATCATTTAGGGGTACGTATTGAGGCGTTAAAATTTTAAGGATCACTGATTTCACTTATATAAAACTGTAATGCACAAATCTGATATTATCTGATGTTATCTGATGTTGAGGTAGACGACAATCTGATGTTGACGAGACTGACCCCAGTGGCAACACTGGTTAGTCTTGCATCATAATGTAACAATTGCTACAGGCTTACTGTCCCAAGCACAATGCTGGTTAACAACTCAAGTACATCCACGTATTTTAATTTTGCGATTTTTGAGCTGATTATAAGTTGGTGTTTGGCTCAACACTCAGTACCCGCAAAAAATTTCTCAACCCACGCCTGCCCCGCAGCAAGTTCAACCCGCACCCATACACACAGCAGTGCAGGTTCCCACACCCATCCCACAAATGCAGGTACCCGCAACCCACACAGGTCAACCCGCCCCGTGCAGAACTACAGTTGCCAGTTGGTCATGTTACAGGCAACAGACAAATAAGGTTTCAAAAAGGTCTGCTGGCTGACCTATAGCCACTGCCTTTGTCAAAACATGCCTCTTTTTTATTCACACCCATAAAAAGATACAAAGACTGAGCCAAAAAGAAAACAAAACCAAGTCTAAGCTCGTTAAGCAATTCTTACGTTGTGCATTCCAAAATTTGCATGAATAAGAAAGATATCTTTCACATGAAAACAATCAAAATCACAGACCAACGTGAACATCACCTTGGAGTTGGAGCAGTAAAAATTATCAATTGGGTCAGAACTATTCAAGGCAGGGGTTGGCAAACTTTTTTGCACTGCAGACCAGTTTCAGCTTGGTATTATTTTGCAGACCGACCCTTAACAAAATAATGAAAGTTTGGCTTATGCAAATTTATTACAACTCAGAACTCAACTGAACATCAGGTGCTGATTCAGTGAGAGATATCTGGGCTTGTTTTGCCACAAGAGAAGAAGATATTCCGACCTGTGCTGTAGGGATTCAATTGGCAGTCAATGGCAGAGCAACCCTAAATAAACGCCAAATAAACTCAACTGTAGCACAAAAAAGTTAAAAAAATAGAAGAAAAATACACAACTACACCCTTAAAACACCCAAGCGCTCAGTCTTTAAAAAGGCAATGTATCCACATATTTTATAGTAACTCACTCCATTATTTAACTTCTCGAAACTTTTCATCATCTTGCTGAACAGTTACCTGAACACCAACCTTAAATGCACGAAAACAAAACTAAAAATTGTAAATTCTCGCGCAGAGTTTCCAATAAAAATTCAGCATTCTGTGTCCAGAAACAGTACAGTGTCTAGAAATGCACAAGTGTCCAAATATCTGCCAAAATCAACTTTCAATCTGCCAAACGGACATAAAAAATCCAATTGGCCAAAAAAAGTCAAAGGACTTGAAAAAAAGCCAAAAATTTCAAATTTGGCTTCAGAAAAGCCAAACTGGCAAACCTGTGAAATAGCAAAACAAAAATTATGGATTCTGGTGCAGAGTTTCCAATAAAAATTTAGCATTCAATGTCCAGAAACAGTGCCTAAAAATCTGCCAAAATCAACTTCAAATCTGCCAAATCGATATAAAAATCTAATTGGCCAAAAAAAATTCAATTTCATTTGGCCTTTTTCCAAAAATAAAAACGCCAAAGGCGTTCAAGAAACCCAAAAATCACAAATTTGGCCTGAAAAAAAGTCAAACTGGCAACCCTGCCCCAGACTCAGTGTTGCTCTATTACAAAAAACTTTATAGCCAAAATTAAGAAAAAGGTTAGCCAAAAGGTAGCCAAATTCCACAGAGACCGTCAAAAATATTAAAATTAAAGAAAAATATTAAAATTCACTGGAAAGTACATTTGTTAGGTACATACTTGTAATAATTACGGTGTCGGGATAATTGCCAACTGGACAACTGCCAACCGGTGTCACGCGAAATTTGTGACCTATTATTGTTTGTCAGTTATTTTGCTTCTCAGAATAACGGAGTAAAGTATGTAATTTACTTTTTTGGTGTGTTTTTATTAAATTAACATTTTTAGGTTAGATGTCAGATGCCCACAACAGACTACAGTACGGGAATAACTACCTATAACCACTGAAAAATATTGGACTTAGTGTTAGTCCTCAATTATTAATCTTGTTTGACCCTAACCAGACACACTTACCTAAACACTAAACTCTGAGCTCTAATCATCAGTTTTCTCAGCGTATTTCATATGTGGAATATCTATCTGTGAACCTGCACATGTCGTGAAATCAGAAATTTCGCATGTCTGAAATTTCTGACTTCACGCCATGCACGCATGCGCAGAGTAATATTCTACATATCAAATACGCTGAGAAAACTTATGATTAGGGCATTGGGATTCGTGTTCATGTAAGTGTGTCGGATTAGCGTGAGAAAAAGAAAAATAATTGAGGTCACGACTAAGACTGAAAATTTTCAATGATTCAAGTTATTTCCGTACTATAGCTTGTTGTGGGTACCTGACATCTAACCAGAATGTTTTAATTTACTCAACACACATCACAAAATAAATTGTCAAACTTTATTTCTTTATTCTGAGAAGTAAAATAACTGAGAAACAATAACAGCTCAGAAATTTCGCAGATGTCAGAAATTTCCCTTGATACCGGGCAATTGCCAACGGACAATTTTCAACATGCATCTACATATACTCACCAGAGTTGAGCATGAGCAAGATGAGGATTGGATATCCTGCAGGATATTTGCGATTTTGTTTGAAACAGGATTGGATATGGATAATTATTTTTGAAGAAGATTGGATCAGGTTAGGATCAGGATATTTGTTTGATTTTTATAACGAAGTTTTCCTGAGAGTGATCCAAGATGTCATAAGTGTTTTATTTCCCTTTCGCGACTACTGGGACACCTGTGTCTCACTACCTGTCTCAATACGACTAATGATAATGTAGTGTCACGAAAGCAATATGATTTTACTTCTTTCCGTCTTCTAGCTGCAACTGATCCTTTTGGCGGTAAAATGGATCATGTAACATGTGCGATTGTTAGATTTTTTAGCAGATTTATTCGATGTCTGCTGAAATAACTGCCATGTTGTGCTCGATTTGTGGCAGTTTTAGCCTCGATTTGTGGAAATCCTTGGCAGTAAGTTGACTGTGACTGCTCAGCATTGTTTGGCAAACCCATTTGCAGATAAGCATGCTGCTTTTTATCACTGCATCTGTAAGTTATCAAAGGCAAGCAGTTATTTTTTGTTATTGGGACTCATTTGTCTCACCAGGCTTGCTTGACGCATACTAATGGGACTCATGTGTCCCAACAGGCTTTTATGGCATCTACTACATGAGAACAGAATATTTGCTTTTCATGATTTTGAAGTTAGGTTGCACGTTATATTGTCGTAATTCTTACTCAACTGTGTTGGAATAGTATGAGTGGTGAGGATGTATTAGCTGTCAACATATTCAGTTGAATCAGAGTCTAGTGTCAGTTAAAGCCATTATCAAATATCGTCTTTTTGGAACTGGGACACTAGATGTTGGTGATGATTTGAATACACACTGCGAATCAAGAGATAATGGTGAAAATGGGATTTTAAGCCCAGGTGTCTGGTTTGCGATTGCAGGTAATTTTCAGCCAAGGATGACCATTAGTAAAGAAATATTTCTATACTTCTGTGATCGCAGGAACACGTCACGACCACTTGATACGTTTGAGAAGATGTTTCCTTGCTCTCTGTTTATGCGTATATCATACTATAACAATGGAAAGCTGACAATTTTTGAGACGATCTATAACTCCCATGCAACACTAGTGAAATTTTTCAATTTTACTGGTCTTGCATGAGATGTGTAGATCATGCGGATCAAATGGCCAGCCTTGTGACTTTTTTAGGAAGTCTCTGAAATGGCGGAAAAAAACTTCTTCACCAAATGTTGGTGTTTGCTGCAGTAAAAGCTTGGGTCATACACCACCAACTACGTTATGCTGGAAGAACTTTTCATGTGGAACTGGCAGAAGGTGTGATACACCATGCTCAAAGCAAAGGAGTGAGGCAAACATCAAGATGTGGAAGGTCACGGAAGCGCGCATGTGTAATCACGCATGCTGGATCTCAACTCCCAGTTGTAGGCAAAACTCGTCGAAGATGGGCTGTGTGTGCAAAAAAGGGCCTAGTGTGGCGGTCGGTAGATAGCGCTACATGTAAATAAATGGTCAACGCTAGATGGTGCCCATGAGTAATAAGTCACTGTGAAAGTCAATACAAGCGAATTATCGTAGTTCGCTTATCCCTATGTAATGGTAGTGCAACCTAGTAGTAGTAGAGTGAAGTCAGTGATAGATCTTTATTGCTGCTGGTTGCTTTCCTGTTAGTTAACGCCCCAAATTGCCATCTTTCGCTTATGCTTGCCTCAGTAGTTCAAGGCGATGCAGTCAACTGCAACAAATGGCGCCCGATAAAGGACCTTAGAGAAAAGCCATAAGCCCAACTCAGTAACATCCTCCACTGAAGATCGTCTTGAACCAAAGGTTAAGGGTCGAACTTGCAAATTGAGCGTTAAAGTGTGGATGATAAGTGATAGAACTTCAAGTTCATGGAGCGGGAAGTGATGTGGCGGTCGGTAGATGGCACTACATGCAAATAAATAGTTACCGCTAAATGGTGCCCATGAGTAACAAGTCACTGTGATAGTCAACACAAGCGACTTATCGTAGTTCACTTATCCCTATATAATGATAGTGCAACCTAGTAGTAGTAGAGCGAAGTCAGTGATAGATCTCTATTGCTGCTGGTTGCTTTCCTGTTAGTTAATGCCCCGAATTGCCAACCTTCACTTTTACTTGCTTCAGTAGTTCAAGGCGATGCAGTCAACTCCAACACTAGTAAGCCAAACAAAGATTTTGTGCAGAGAATTGGCATAGCATACTTCGTAGCCTGCTTTGCAATTTGTTACAAAAGCTAAAGATTGTTTGTTTCTCATGCATTTCGTTTAGAGACTTTGGTGACATTAGTTTTTGTTGCGTTGTCATTGATTTATGTGCTTTGTGGTTATTAAGTTCAGTTTTTATAAATTTATACTCCATTTACTTCAAGACTGCTGGGACACATACGTCCCAACCAAAAAGACTGTTGGGACACATGTGTCCCCTCCCCATTTTGCTGTCTAGCAAAGTTTTGATCAATGTAACCCATTTATTTCATCAAAATAAAGCAGAGCAAATGCAAAAAACGTAATATTGTGTTTTGCACTTACTGTAAAAATTCAGTCGTTAAAGGGGTATAGTTTGTGCACTCATGCAAAACATCAAAATGTTTTTGTCAGTGTGTGCTGCACTCATCAATCATTTTTCAATGATAATTCGTGCTACTCTATAGCATAGTTTGTTCAGGCGAAGTACTAGGCTACTTTCATATTGGCAGAACATGCTACTTTGTGCTCAATGGCATGTACCTGTAGGCTAGTAGCCAGCTTGGGGCAAAGAGTTTTCCGAGAGGGGCCCAAATTTTTTCCACTATCTCCAACACGTTTTTCTAGGGGGTGCGAAAATTTTTCTGGAGGGGGATTCTCCCCCCCTGCGCCCACTGGTGACGGGCCTGCTAATACCCTATTTCAATTTTAGAAACTACATTTCTGTTGGTTAGAATTTTGAACTTTCTTCTTTAAGTGTCATACAGTCAACCTTTGCTGAAGACAGTTCGCAATTTATGTAGGCTATACATAGTTTCATTATAGCCCAAACTGTGATCTACTCTCGATGTTGCTCGAATCTCACAGCATTTCGTTTTTAGCCCTAATGAAGATAGTTGTATCAACTATCGAAACGTTGGCAAGTTTTTAACGTGTTTTTATGTTTTGACCGCCAGTAGAGCCCGATTGAAGGTTTGTTCAAACAATAGCTTGATAGACAATTGTAGAGTTGGCGAAGGAAGAACGGCAAAAATCGCTAGATTTTGAGATAAAAACCTCTGTGTATAGAATACTCCTTTGAGAAGGCCTACAACGTCCAAAGGTCTGGATTCGGACCGCGCTCCGCCAACTGAGTAGCCCTGATAGGGAATTTATTTCATTGTTGTTTTGTTTTAGGCGATTACTTGCCAACCACTGACGCTAGATGGCCAATCAATGCCTCTAAATATGCGAATTTTCTCCCAGTTTATTTGAAAACAAAAAAAGTAAATTTCTACTTTAACTTTTTTCAGGTCCTGATGACGTCATCTAAAAATCGCTGAACCTCCCCCAGTCGTGACGACACACCAAAAAAGGTTCAAACTCATAAATGGCCGGATTTTTGAAAATCGAATCTAGGAGGCTGTTTGCTTCTTTAGAGGGTTTGAACAGCTCTCTAGCTCTATCGGTAGGCACGCTATGAGTGGACAAAGTTCAAGCCACAGAAGTGGCTTTGTGGTCCAGGGAATTGACAGGGATGTAGTTCTAACAAAAAAGTTGTGGGAACGCACCCAAAACACGAGCCATTTTGAAACAGCTTTAAACTCATTTTAAAGCAAAACATGAAAAAGGTGTGGGAACGCCGTTCCCACGCGTTCCCGCCCCACTACACCCCTGGGTATTTAGTCGCAAATACGTTTCTTCAGTGTTGGTTTCTGGAAAACTCTACGCCTGAAACCAGATATCACGTCTTACGGTTTAACGCCATCGTACTTTATCTTCCCCTAAAGGCAGTAGCATAGCCAGAACGAGGCCGAAGAGGTCATGGCCCCCTCCGAAACAGCTTGCTAAGATTTTTGCTGGTGCTGTTCATTCATTTCAACTGTTCAATGCCGACTGGCAGAAGATATTTGACATCATATTGTAATAGACCAGAAATTGAACTGTGACATCGAAATGATCTTTGTGCAAAACAGTTAAAGACTGAACTCTGACGACGTCAGTGACTGGCCCCTCCCGAAAATTCCAGGCTGCGCCACTGTCTAAGGGCCTAAGACGTTTAGTGATGGTCAATTTAAAAGTTGCTTTTTAGCAACATACACACAAAAAGAAAAATATAATGAATCTCTCATCACCGTGAAATGTTTTACGGGAAGACGCATACCTGCGAAGACGACAGTTGGCCTTTAACATATTCGTGCTTGAAACGTGCCGTACTGGCGCATTCAAAGTTGCATATTAAAGAACAATTTAAATTGCATTTGAACACACGGCTTTAAAATTTAAAGAGCTGCACACACATGCGGTACTGTCAAGGTTGTGCCATGCATTTCAGCTGTCAGCAGCAGGTGGTTGCCCTTTCCTGTCGCAAGCGACAGTATCAAATTTAACTCCCAAAGGTCTGTTGTAGCAGCTCAAGCATCAGAGTGCTGGACCCGAGGTGAATACAAAATCATTGCTACTCTCATTGGCTGCACATTTTCAAGGGCATCTTATCCAAATATGTCAGCAGCTTGGAGGAATATGGCAAGGTTTCGGAAACAAATTCTAACCAAAGTATTCTTTTTTATTGCTTTCTCAAAGTCAACTTGTTGCTGCCACTAGTTACAGAACAAACGTTATTCTGAGAAGCAGTAGGGGTAGTAGTCACACCAAATTGCCTAATTTCATTTTTGTTTATGTATTTTGTTCAATAGGACAACAGCGAAAAAACAACGGAATGCATAAAAAAATATTACCTAAACTCATAAGCAAACAGAATCTTCGAATATTTCAAAACCTTAACTTAATATTTCCACTTTAAGATTGGAACCGAAAAGGGCCATAACCCGTCCTGTTATTTGCTTGGCCCCTGTCTAACTTCCCTAGATTTTCACTGCTTACATGAATAATTTTTGTGACTATACGTTGTATTTTATGTAATTCAGTGCATATATTGCGTTAGAGTAAATTTTTTTCTGAAATTGGCAGTGACAAAAATCACTTTACGAACATGCAGCAGGCCTGCAAGCTGTACGTGAGGGACATAAATGCTTCTCCACCATAATCCCTTTGTTTAATTTCTTACTTCAGCTAAAAAGTTTTGAATAAAAACTGCTTTTGAAAACGTCTGCAATGCTTACTAGAATATTTGAACGATTTGTTTTCGTTTTCTTAGTTCTTACAAAGCTTTGTTTGACAACCAGTACACGTTGTTCTTTACCGCTGTGAACGTTCGTGTCACAGAAACTTTCTGAGGTAGTAGCTTCACCAAGATGAAATTGAGAAATTATTCTCTAAAATTCTGTGACATAAATTGGATGAGCAACATCAGAGGTTAGGTTATACATTTGGACAATTCCCTTGATGAATTTGTCAACCAACGCCGAATTAAGCTGCATTGGTTTGTTAGAGCAATGCTTCTTAACCTTTTGCGGTTTCGTTCACACCTGCTATCGATTTCTGTATTCCCATTCACCCTATTGTGCAGGGTCGGATCCAGGGAAGACGATTGCGGCGATTGCCCCCCAAAAAAAATCTGCGAAAGTTACTTTATTCATCATAATTTTGTACAATTAGGAAAGCAACGTTCGCGATATAAGAACATTTCTCATCCATTGTTTTGCCACAGCAGTGATGCGAAGTGCACTTCATCTCTCTCACAGTAGCGAAGCTGTTACGAGACTTTTCCTACCAAATATTGCTGAAATCGCCCTCCTAACCATGCTGGCTGGATCCGCCCCTGCTATTTTGAATGCATGGCCGATGTGACAACAAGCGCAGTCATCGAGTGTTCATTGTCAGGCCACGGTATTTGCTTTACTTTATCCACAGCATGCTTTCCGCCATGCAGCAAATTGGCTAAGATCTTCAAATATGGTTAGATTGCCGACTCACCTTCGCAAAATGTTTTTTGTTTCATCAGCACACGCACTATTAGAAAATAGTAAAGGAATGGGGCTTTTTGCCAGCAGAGTCGTTTACGATTGATGAATGGAGGAAATTTTATCGTTAGCACAAATATTCGTGCTGGTGCTTGAAAAATTGCGAGGACTTGTTCTGATAAATGCTGTGTTTATATTGCAAATGACTCCGCAGTTTTGAATGAGCCAAAAACTGGCTGCTAATAAAAGCAAAACATGCAATGAGCAGACGGATCATGCCTCGATTCTCCACTTCTGGGATAAAAAAAATATACTTAATAATATAATCATCATCAAACCCATGATTAATATCAATCACTTTCACCTTATAATCTTTGAAGGCAACTTAATCTCGACGCTAACTTTCCTTTTCAAACCTCGTTCTTTAAATTGCGAAGCTGATGAAGCTGGCAAGTCCTTATCGATTTCATCTACAGATTTGCATTTACTTTCATCAAAACAGAGTGTTTTTGTATGTATTTTATAGATATTCTGCAGGTATTACCTGAGATGTACACGCATATTAGATGTAGGAACCAATACCAAACTGGTGACAAAAAAATATCACAAATATAGGCTACTCCTGTACTTCAATTAGTTAGGCCTGGACTTCGATTGAAAAGGCTACAAGATTAGTGTTCAAGTGCCTGAAACTTTTGAAAGTACTGCGATTGTAGCAGATACTTTTGCACAGGAGTACAGGACGCTCATGCAGAGAGCATAGCAGAAATTCTACCACTCTATTGAGTAAAACGAGACATCTCTTGGTGATATCTATCCTCATTACGTAATAGACGCAGTTAATTGCACCATATAGTACAGTTTTTCTGAAGTGATAAGTTGCTGACTGCTGAAGACGCAAAGTTAGAACGCTTGAAGTTCGCCTTTTTATTCAGGATTGCTGGTGTGTGTTGGGTAAATAAACAAGAAAAAATATATGTTATCAGAAAATACGAAAAATTAGGAGCAGAAATTTCATTCACCCTTCTTTCACTCATTTTCTTTCATTAACCCTTGCAAATTTTCATTCACCCTGGGTTGAAACATTCACCCGGTTAAGAAGCACTGAGTTAGAGAAAAGCACTCTCTCACTTTTTTAAATAGCTCTATTTTCTCATGATGCTTGAAAGTTTCAATACAAGCTGAATTTGTCAAAAAGATAGTGCAACTATCGTATGAAGTAAACCGCATACAGACTTCATACACAGATCTTATCAAAAGACTAAAGCTTTGGGTGAGTCTTAAATTGTTAGGTTTTGACCACCAGGCTTGTAAGGCTGGAGAGATGGCCCTTTGCTGGTAAGAGTTAATGGACAATTTGAAATTTGTTTTGTTACTGCACCAAACTTTTCATCGAAAGCTCTGCAACCTACAAGCGTTACACTAGGATTAAAGAAAAATTATGGTTCCACTAGAAGGTACGGCCCCCCGCTAAACGCGGCCTTCCAAAAGTGGCTCCCGAGCAAAATTAATTGCCCGCCCCTGTTCTATGGCATAGGTTCTCAAGCTTTTTCGAAGCTGACACCTTTTTCATAAAAATAAAGTGACGCTCGCACCCCGTCGTTTTGAAAAAAGCGTTGAAATCACAAAAATAGTCAGATTTTGCAGTATCTCCATTTCTTAAAATTACCACTCGCAATACATAAGACTGCTGACAACGCAACAGAAAATACTCAGTTCCACTGTTTAGCTTTCATACCTTACTGCTCATTAGAAACAAACCTACTGAATTTTTTGCTACTTTGAAATTATCCGCTCATAACTTGGCACACAATTGGTCGACCGAGCCACGCGCAAATCGTTCGAGGGTCACAGATGACCACCGGACTGCACTTCGATAGGACTGGTTCCGGAATATGATGAATTTCTGTGGATTTGGATTGGATTCGGACTGCAAATCGCTTTATAAGTTTAGGATCAAGATCAGATTTGGATTAAGATAATGGAAAAGAATTGCATAGTTTTTGTTGTTGAAATGCTGTATTTTGTTATATTTTTTGGACTTCATTTGGACTTGGACTTTAAGATTAAAAAACTTTTTGGAATACGGTTGAACTTGGAATTAGTTTCAAAAGTTCGGGAGTGGATCTGGATCGTAAAATATGAGAGACCGCTCATCTCTGTCGAGGGATTCAAATGGTTCTAATACTTGCTTGTCAAATTAATCCAGATTCGCACAAATATGTTGTTGCAAACAAGGGCGTGAGCAAGGGGTTGGGGTTAAAAATCACCCCTTGAGCTTGATAGTTTATGAAAACTTTATTACCTGCGCAAAGGGGATTAATTGTTTTCGCATACTTTTTGCTTGTTAATTTTAGACTTAATGCAAATACCACGGAATGAATTTGCATGCAATTTTCAAGGAACATTGAAAATGGGCCAAAAAGTAATAATTAGGTTTTGGTGGGAATCTGGGTTATCGTCTGCATCCAGAAACCATCTTACCACTTTTTGGAGACCTTTCGTTCACGACACATGTTTAAGATAGTGTTCCGCGATAGTTAGACTTACCATAATTTCTTAGGCTTAAACCGGGACAAATTCAAAACCATGAATGAAATAACCTGACGAGAGGCGGAAGGCCTTATTTTTTTGCAGTGTAAGCTAATCAAGGTAACCTTTCTTAACCTCTTTTAATTAGCGCTTATCTGCGAAAGGAATTCATACCGCATTGTTAGCCTGCCGCATTACTCCGCACTAAGTCACGTTCTATCTTACTTTCAGCATAAAATGACTCAAAACTGACTGAAAGTTATGCTGCCTTCTCAAAGCCTGCAAAATGACTTCTTACTGCAACAGTTGCTGTAGTTCCATTGAAGACAATGGAAAAATGACGCAACAATGAGGCCCCAATTTTACAAATGGCCATTGAGCGGAATATTTCATAACAACGCATCATCAGGCTGGAGTTCATGTTGAAAATTTTGCTGAAGTGAAATTCCGGGATATTTTGCAAACCAGGACGGGGCACCGGGACAGACGTTTAAACCGGGACAGTCCCGGCCAAACCGAGACGTATGGTAGGTCTAGCGATATTCAGCTTATCCGAAACAATTGTCTTTGTTTTGTCTGCTATGGCTGAGAAGCGCAAGTGCTGACCGCATTGGCTACATTACCATATTCTGCAATATGATAAAACTGTCACACAAGCTCAAGAACAGCAGTTGTCAAAATAGAAGCATTCAGGGATTTGATAATGTCTCAGCAGGGAAAAAGGAAAACTAAAAATGTGCTGGACTTCCACACATAACAAAAAAACGAGTTTTCTAGCGAACGTTATGCGCTTTCTCAATCCTTGTGAATTTAGCAAGATTTGATCTTGCAAACCGGGGTGTGCGTAAGACAGTCCAGCGGCACATTTTCTGTGCTCCACTGCTCGTACTCGACAAGACATTAGCGCAACCTCATTTTGCAGTTGTGAATTGCTCTGATGCAGTGATGAGTATGATTTACTCCCCTGTTTTAACACGCAACGTATTATGTGTCGTAGCATTGAGTGTATTTTCCTCCGATATCCTAACCTGAAGCGCTGATAGTTTATATTCAGTTCAATGACACATAAATTAAGGGGAGTGCGTGTAGAAGAATATGCATATTATTTCAACAAACTTCGTCAAAACTTTGGTTTGGAAACATGAATATGATGTCAAATTGTACCGTCACAAACAGCGGACACCAAATACAAATGACCACCATATGCCACAATATGAAAAGCCCCCATGAAAATTTTCTGCGTACGCCACTGCTTGCAAAAGGCACTAGAATAGACTAGGTTCTTGCACACAATTTTGGTAACTTTGCCTGATTGAACATCAGAAACTTTCGAGTTCCGTAGCATCAAACAATAATCTCGCCATATTTGCGCCATAAATAATTAAACGTCACAATGCGCTTACAACCACATCACCGGCCATCTTTTGCGTGAGAACGTGGAGCAGAAATAGCAATGCACGCATTTGGCAATTGTTAAATCAGTAGTACGTTAGCTGGACTAATTAGGCTGGATAAGGTTCTTTTCAGTAATAGCACTTGCAAGCTTACATAAATTTCGGTTCTTTTCGAAGAAGTACTTCCAAGAACATACAACCCGTCACCCTCGAAAATCGCATTTTGGACCCCCGACAACCTTGCTTCGGACCCCCAGGGGTCCGGGAACCCCCGGTTGGGAACCGCTGATCTAGGGGAAGCTGTGATTTAGATTCAAGTAATATCTTTCGATTTTTCATGGTTGTTTAAGATTTTCTGTACAAAATTACTATATTGTTATTATTTGATGAATTCAGTAATGCTTCAAACTGTTTTTCTTACATCACTGCGACAGCTTCATTTCCAGTTGCACCACCCACTGATGGTTGGAGCGTGATTTTTGTTGCCTCTCTCTTAATTTTGCCAAACGCCTTGGTGGAGTCGTCATGCAGGGAACATGCAAGTGCGTCTGCCCTGCGTGCTCTTTCTTCGCGTGGCGGCAGGTACTCGATGCACTTATGAATTCTTTTAACCTTTCTATCATATTGTCAAATATGGTACTACTTTGGGGCTGGTGGAGCAGTCCATGTAGACTGAATTTACGAATCAAGCCGCATCAACTGTCCGTGGTGCTGCGGTGAAAGAATTTTCGAACGTTGCAGGTCTCCAACTCACTCACCGAAGGAAAGCTCCAACAGCTTTAGCTCAGCTCTGGTATTTATCCTCATTAGCTTGGACTCGTTCTCGGTGGGGATTCCTGCAGCAGTGAATCTCGCATGACTTTCGCGGTCAATCAAATATCACCGTAACACTTACCATTGCCTTTCCACTGAAATCAGACATTTATGGTAGCACGTGATTATTCCTACACAGCCTCGTTTCACCCAGGGATTTGATGATCGGATATTGTACTACCCGGTAGATTGGTAGAACTAGATTGCAGTGGAACATCACTTGTCGCCATTTTGAGTGAAACTGCTATATGTTTTTAAATAGTTGTTCCATAATGTCAAGATGTTTTTGGTTGGAGCACATGAGGTTACCGCATTTGACAAGCTGCCCCGGTACAGCTTTTCGTGAAAGCCGCCTCCTGTTAGCCAGTTGGTGGCTCAGTTTCAGGATTATGGACGAAACACGTTGGTTTAATATACAATCAAAGCTTTCCAGCAGGTAAATAAAGTTGACATGAATGCTCAATGCGACACGAAAGCAACTCCGCTGATCTGTCAAACACAGCGGAAAGTAGCAGTTAACTGAACCATTGTCAGATTTGAAATTTGGGTCTGAGCTTCTTGTACTGTACTTCTAAAAAAGTTGGTTTTGTAGTTCTGTCCAGAATATTTTGCATATTCAACACATAAATTTCCAACGTCGGCAGTGAAAGGGTTTTGTTGCATATTGCTTTATTATTCTTGCCCGCAAATTAGAAAAAGTTTTTTTTTGCTGCAACAAGTTCACCATTAAGTTTCATAACGCAATCAGCACAAGACTGACAGCTTTAAGCATGAAAGACTGGAAAGAAACAACAAATTTGACATATGTAGACCAACCGAAAATTATATCGTAAATTATAATGCCTTGGGCTAGTAGTGGCTGAGATGCACCAGTGCATCTCTTACCCGGGTTCGTGTCTGGTAGGATACTACGAAATAAGCTGAGTTTATTTCTAGGTTCTAGCCAAGTTGCTCAATCAACTTTTGTTGAAAATACCTCAGGACAACTATGCAAACCTAACTGCATAAATATTTGAACAATAAAATGTAAATGGACATACTTGCACAGTTATTCAAACGAAACAAGTAAACACGTGAGTTTGCTTGCTTCATCTTGCTCTTTTGCACTGGAGAGTTGGATTCCTTATGTCGTAAGATATTTGGCTTGCCCGGGCTAGTTCAAAGTTGACTTCTACCAGCTTGCTTTAAATCACGCTTCTGCGAACGCTGAGGTTTCACGTTTCATGTGTGAATCCTCTAGAGATCAGCCCGGCATTCCGAATCTGGGCAAGCGTCGACCGCAGCCTGTAACCTATGCGGGACACGTTAGAACGTATCCAAGAAATTAGTTCATTTGACGTATGCCTTGTCTACTGCCGCCTGGTGCTTACGTGTGAAGAAAGCTGATTGCACTGCTCATGGTATAGTGGCATAGTGGCGATAAACCTACCAACTGTTCTGTGATTAGTGATATGGCGACAATTGTGCTTATGACGATTCCAGTGGTAGCTGCAAGCGAGTGCATGACCAAATAGTTCAAAATGGCAAATTACGCTGTTCTTTTTGGTACTCATGTTGTTTTGCAGCGTTTGCCACCAGGTTTCAAATCCAGCAGATAAATTAGTACTTCTGGCGATTTTTTATCATCAGCCGACGTTTCGCCCACCTATTCAAGTGGGCTTCCTCATGGCAAATTACTTTTGTTACATCCTCTGCACCGCTGCTGTTCTGCACTTGCTCAGTTCGAGTTGAAAGTTTGGCGTCAGCTCTTGCACATTTCGCTCGGAACCACCACCGACTTATTTGCATGATGTTCCTGCGGTAATGACAAGTGTCGCTTTACAATTGCTGAGCAGAAAGTGTTGGTGTGCACCAGTGGCGTAGCCAGCCCGATATTTTGGGGCGGGTAAAATATTTGATTTTAGGCGAACAACAGTATTTTTTTGGTACGCGGATCCTCAGAGCACAAAATTATTAGATATGCCAAAACGTTTTTTTGGGGTGCATGGCCTCCATAGGCTACGCCTAGTGGTGTACGCGTGTGGGAGGTGCCACCAAATGCTTTCAGCCACATCGCTCTTTTTTGAAAAAATCGCAGCATGGAAAGATCCTTAGCTTTTTTTTGTTTACTTGCGTATCTTGATATATATCCACCTATTAGTATCTTTTTCACGTCAAAAGTTAACTGAATCGTTGCGTGAGATGAAATGAATCTGGTGGACTAGGGCCTGACCCAAGGGCGTAACAAGCGGAGAAAGGGGATCACAGTGCTCGGACGCCGAATCACTGGGTGGCGCTGAGAAGTCCCAACAATGTCGAAAGTACTTTCTTCAACACAGTAGGCCTGCATTTGCTCCTGAAAGACCTTAGGTTCGAACATGGCGGCGCCAAACTTCTTTCCTACCAAAGCCCCCATGGTGACGGAACTGAACCTCGGTACGCCCCTGGCAAGACCATTTGAAAAAAGACCAGTTCGATGATTGGTTTGATTGGTTTTGTAGTTCTGTCCAAAAACATTTACAAATTTAAATGCAGTAGCCTATATTTCCATCTTTCCCAGAACAAAGGTTTTGTTGTATCGGACATGCTTTGTTTTTTTTGCGCGTGAATCACAAAAGCTGTTGTTTTGATACAGCAAATAAGCAAATAAATTTAATAAATCTGAGGGGCTCGGGAACAGGCACGTAGCCAGCTTTTAAGATTTGGGTGACAAATTGCATTTTTAGCAAAATTTTGTTTTTATTAATGTTTTCATAAAATTTTTTCTGGGCACAACAAAATTTGGGGGACACAAAGACAATTGGGGGCACGGGCCTGCTCGGGAACTGTTGCCACCGATTAAAACTTTTCGTTTTGATGAATGCTCAGTTTACAATCAAACGGAAGCTATATTTAAAAGTACAGCGATTTGAAGGAAGACTATCTAAAGAAAGAGGTATGCTCCGAAGAGGATGTAAATTTACCGTACATAGCGAACGTATTTAGGTAGGCTATATTTGCGCACCTGAGTAGCATCCAGGCTATGTCTGCGCACCTGAGTAGCATCCAGGTATGCGGGCAACGTTAGCTTATTTGATCATGCATCAAGCGCAGTGTCTTATGTCACCTCCACATCTCATGGTCATGGAGCATGCGGCCACGAGCTGCAGCCATCAAAGACAGTCATTTAGAGTGCACGTTGTTCTACTTTTTCCTGAAGCGCAGCTTCTTTGAGTTCATCTGAGGCCTTGATGATAAATTCGCGATTATCCAATCAGCTTGCAAATTGCTAAAATGAATTGTATTCTGGGTTTCCTACCAGAAATGGTAAGCACACGAAGTAAGAAGTGTTCTAAGTAGTTCAGTTAGATCTCTATATCAGCAACGTAGGTTTCCATTTTGCAGCCAAGATAGAAGTAGAATGTAGTACTTTTAGAGAGGAAGAAATGGAGGTCTTGCTTAAGATTATCTTTTCGTTACTTCTGTACACCCAGGGGCCTAACGAGGGGGAAAAGGGAGGAACAATTCCCCGGGCGCTGAATCACTACGGGACGCGCCGAATGACTGCGGTGGGTGCCGAAAATCCCAACAATATCACAAGTACTTTCTTCAATACAGTACATTTGCTTCCTAACGACCTCAAATTCGAACATGGGGGTGCCAAACTTACTTGTTGCCCCGGGCGCCATCAAACATCGTTACGCCCCTATGTACACCAAATTTTACCCGTAATCAGTATGAGCAAAGTACAGAGGCTTTTGCACTTTCAGCTTCCTTGTAACCAGTGATGATGCCTGGTACGTGTTTCAAGAGCAGTTTTATGGGTTGCGGTCTCTGTCTTGAAAGTCTCAAATCCTGTGTTGTTCTGGAATGGGCAGGTTTCAGTCGCAATCCCATGTCTAGAGCATTTATGTCCAACCTACGGCCCAATCGAAGTTTTGTGCGACCCAGCTTAAGGTGGTTCTCTGTTTGTTCAACCGGTGCTAAAAACGATAAAAATTCTGAAAACGATGAAACTGGTAAAACGAACCATCATTTTGAAAACTTGCGCGAACATTTTCGTCAGGGCAAATGCTACTTCAGAATTTCGAAGACTTACAACCCGTTTCGAAGGCTCTTCAGTGTACAAGTACTAGGCATACTGAGGAAGCAGTGTTCCATGATTAAAAAATGCAGCAGGGGCGTTACAGCACTCGCGATGACAACGAAGTGAAAACGAAAGAAGAGAACAAACGGTTTTATAAACCGAAGCTGAAGCTAAGCATTCGATTTTGGCGCTGTGGAGCTCTCCCGGTCTGACTTATGGCCGTGTTCAAAATCACGACTGATTAAAGGTATTTCCGCGTTCTTTGACATTTATTCCGTTTCCACTAGAACAGTGGTTTCCAAACTTTTTTATGCAGTGACCCATTATGCAACGTAATTTAACCTAACGACTCCCTTCCGAAAATGTCCAGTCAGGCATATGAAATGCACTTGTGTTTGCCCTTTGCACAATAGAAAATCACAATGACTAAAATATAACGGACGAAATCATTATGTTCAACAAAGACTCATTTATTAAAGTCATGCACATGGAAGCCATAGGCGTAGCCAGGGACACCTAGGGGGCCATGCCCCTCCAAAATTTCAGAACATATAGTCATTTTTGGGCACAAAGTTATTCGTGCGTTGCCAAACGCAACAATACTGTAATGGTCATAATCACCATCAAAACTTTCCAAGGGTCGTAATTACATTTGTAGACTATCATTTTTCCCCGATGATCCTATTGTTTCGGCTACGACAAAAAGTGGTTCCATATAAGAAATAGAAAATCTGGAAGTAATTATGAATATCTTTCATCAGAAGTTTTTGCGTCACTATAAAAAAGGCAAACAACTCCATGGGGGTCGCGATCCCAGGTTGAAAACCACTGCACTAGAAGAAATACATCTGCTACAGTCTTGACGATGGATACAAAAACCGCCGTAGTTTTTGTTGGAGGGGTACTCCAACATGTCCAGCAAACATGAAACTTTTGACAAGTGAACTTTTGTGCATGTGATTGGATCTTAGTGGTATAAACAAACTAACGAAACGTGAACCAACAACTACATAGGGCTTCTCATCGATTCTAGACTGTTGTATTAGCAAAGTACTCCCTTCGAAATGTCTTGATACGACCATGATTGATAAATGCATACCTTTCATTCTCCCCCTGTGTACCCCACTGTCGCTTTGCGTGATTTTGATGCAGGTTTACGAAAGGCCTTGCTGCTTACCTCTGACTGGCACTCAAAGACCAACTAAATTTTGACACAGTGAGGCGAATAAGCTGCAGTATAGTTTGATTTCGCCAAGCGTTTCTCTGTGTTTGAAAACGTGTTGCTTCGCACATACTACATACTATATCAGTTTTTTTTGAAGGAAAATATTAGGTACCCGGTATGGACTTGTAGGGACCCGATTTCTCTGATTCTAGGGACCCGATTTTCAATTCTATAAACGCCTTAAAAAAACTGTACTATATGCATACTTTTCAGCTGAGAGACCATCGCAAACAATCATGCTGCAAATCGTTTACACTTGACCTGCCGCATCATACTGTGCGCTTCTCGGTTGCTCGTCCATATAAAAGGGCAGAATGGTAGCCAGCTTTTAGGGTTTGCGGGGAAATACATTTTTAGGGTGAAAATATTTTTGTTATGTTATATGTTTAAAACAAATTTTCCTGGGCACTAAAAAACTCCGTGGCTACGAGTCTGCATCAGGCTGGTGTTGCCCTCCCTACTTTTTTCGACGTCTTAACAGGGAAAACTTTGCTCACTTTCATACAGCGTTGGAGACTTTCTTCCAAGCAACTAGCTTTCAAGCAGATGTTGTGCCAGAGCTTGTGTACATCTTTTCATCTTTTCATCTTGGCCACTTGTTTTGACTTCTTTAGATTGAAGAGCGTGAAAAAACTGTTGCGAATGAATGATGAGAAGATTGTGATCAGTTTGCGAGTTAAAAAGGGTACACACACGAGCAACAAGCTTACAATGGGCTGAAAAATAATGCTGTTATTTTCAGTATCAGGCAGGGTCGTAACGAGGGGGTAAGGAAACACAATTCCCTGGGCGCCGAATCACTGCGGGGGGCGCCGAAAAGTCCCAACAATGTCGCAAGTGCTTTCTTTATTACAGTACATTTGCTTCCGAAAAACCTTAGGTTCTAACATGGGGGTCCAAACGTCTTTCTTGCCCCGGGCGCCATCTAGCCTCGGTACACCCCTGGTATCAAGTCATACTAACTTGCAGCAATATATCACAAAATATAAGAAAATATTTGCGTGGCTTCCCATGTGGTAAAATTCCAACGAAAGGGTGGCATGAAGTATCTGATCAGATAGTAAATAAATGAGTAACACCCGATAAAGTCCCATCAGTTTATTATGGTGGGGGGATTCTGCGAAAAATTTAGCCAAGGAGCAAATGAGGGGTACGCAGTTCATTTAATAAAAAAATAACATTTTTTCAGCTGCTACGCCAAATGAATCCTCGCGCATCAGCGAAAGAGCAATGTGGATAGATATGCTCGGTATGCAGCACGAAATCAATGTTCTGCAGACGCTTCCGAAGTTAGGCATGCCATCTTCTGCTGACCTTATTACAGCATTCCTTTATTAGGGTGACTGGTGCGCGTTCATGTGATACTTAGAATGTGCACCAATAAACTAGTTGGCGTCGTCGCGCATTACAGCAAATCACATTTGCCTGATTACTTAGGCAGCTGACGTCTGGTGACTGCGGGCAAAACCAAATAGCTGACTACTGGTCGGTTAAGTTCATTTGCCTTTGTTAACAAAGATTGTCCTGCATTACCGTGTTGGAAAAAGATGGAGAGGTCCAGATTCTTTACAAACGCTGTTTTGCGAGTGAGATAATGCTGCAGCTGTTGAATGTTCATCACTAGCCCATACTAACTTTAAAATTTCCGCATGGATAGTTCGCTTCGTAGAAGTGCATTTTGTTTTAAGAATGCATGCGCACTGCTGTTAGTTTTGCTGGAAATCAAAGACTTAACCTACTTTTATTTCAGCAAAGAAATTTTTAATTAATGAAGGCAGGGTTTTTTTAAGGTGTTTCAGGGACCCAATTCGGGTCACTAGAATTGAAAATCGGGTCCCCAGAATCAGAGAAAATCGGGTCCCTAGAATCAGAGAAATCGGGTCCGTAGAGGTCCATACCGGGTACCTAATATTTTCCTTAAAAAAAACTGAATGAAGAGCAAAAAACAATTTTTAGACAAATTGAAAGCCAAAAAATAATGTAAAAACAGCGCAAATGCAAATAGCAAAACTCACAAAAACGTTCGAAAGAATCTCATTGAAGAAAACGATTGCCCAACTGAAAGTGTCAGTTTGAGAGCGTTCTGCAATGAAAAGTTAGCTTGAAAGCTGCGACCGATCTCTCGACACCATTTGTCTTCGCACCCTATTTGAGGCGCTTGCTCTTTGCAATGAGGTCAAAAGAAATTTCGTCAGGCAATAATTTCTAGATCTGAAACGTTGCAAAATTAAGCCAACGGCGGCATCCTTTGAAGAGATAACAATTTCCAAGCAAAGACCGGTAATAATAAACATATAAAAAGGGAAACTTTGTCGTGTTCAGTGGGATCTACTTAAAGTTTAATTGATTTTTTGCTGTAAGGACAAATCCAGTCAAGCAACTCGAGACTGTGATGGTTCTCAAAAGTTTTATCAACTTTCGGTCGACATATGTTTTCCTGTATTCTTTTCCCAATGTCACAATTGTCAACCTGAGAAAAATAGCAACCCACGTCGGTGTTTGAAATTACTGTGTATACATAGCCTGAGTTGAACAGACTGCCTAACAATCAATCCAAGCTGCGACGTTGATTCAGCGTGTCGATTGGTATTGTTTGAGAAACAGGGACGCAACGCTTCTAATAATAAAAATAGGAAATAAGGAGGAAATTGGTCTGGAAGCATTAAAACTGCATTAGAAAGCTAATGGTTATCTGCCGTGCTTCGTTTTTTTTTTGAATAGTGTACTCACTTTTAATTTGTTCTGCAAAACAGGATAAATAATAGTTTGTTAATGCTCTGCAACACTTCCGAGTGGCTCCATGTTTCACATTCAGTGTATAAGTTCGCATGAGCTGTTTGCGGCATGCATAAATCTTTGAAACCATATAAATCTGTCCACAAGTTGCAGGGATCGATGCGCCTTTTTTCTTTAGAAATGCATTATTTGGCTATGAATACTTCCAAATGACAGTCGCTGCATCGTAAAGGGCCTCTTAAGATGCTCTTTGCTTTGGCATGCAAGCTTGTTTTTCTGTTATACATTTTTTCGTTTTGCAAGATTGTATACCTTCTGCGTTTTAGCGTAGCTTCATCGCATTATGATGAAGTAAGTCGCATATAACCGGAGTTATGACATGACCAGAGCAGTTTAAGATGTTCCTTAGACTTCACAAACATTGGTAAATATTCACATAAAAAATGCAATATATCATTTGTAATTTCAGATAGAAATCACACTATTTATTGCAATATTAAAACATTCAGCTCTAGGTTTTTTGCAAAGCAAAAGCTTGGAAATGATAACTGAGAACAATATTTTTGCAGCTTTATTTGCAAGTGGCGGATCAATCGTGCGCGGAGGATCATTAAAAAAACAAACTCTCGGTAACGTAGCATATCACACTGTTTTGTAATACGTTTATCAGCGTTTTATATGCCACGGACAGTTAGACTTTTAACTAACCAAGTCATTTCTATCTGATTTACTCCTTTGAAATCCGTGTTATCCCAATTCGGCAAATGAAATTAAACCTTTCCAACATCTTACAAAAGCTGCTATATTTTTTCTGGATGCTAGACAAAACAGTCATGTTAGTTCCATTTATATTCTCTGCGGTTTGGATCGAGAATATTCCGAACTAAACAAAAATGGTCGAACTAGTGCAATTTTTGTGAAACAAGACACAAGGCTCTCCGCTCTCAACAGCAGGAACAGAAAAGTAAATGTTTCCCGGATTGTTAAATGCCTCTTCATAACAACTTGGTATTTTTAGTGAAACAATGTTTTTCCCTGGGGGTAAAAATGCTTTCGTATATTTTCATTTGGTAGTACTCTGCAAATCAAAATTAATAAGAGATCCACTTGTCAGGTTGTAAGCCCTTGAAAAAGATTCCACGCCTCTAGTTCGAGTGCCAAGTCGCGGGTGACAGCTGAAATATTCGCTTATATAGCAGCAACCTTCCAAACAACAGGTAAAAGCGTTTATATTTTATAGCTGGTTCAATGTAAATGCTCTTGTTCTAATTTTCAGACGCAAGAAAATAGCCACACAACTCCAGCGAACATGCATGGCATGTTGTAGTACGCGCAGCACCCAAATGCAGCAAAAACTGATTAGAGCAGAACCGTGTCTTTTCAAATAAAATCTGCTTTTTTGCCAGCCAATACCTCAACTGCCAATTGTGGAGGAATGGTGCAGCTTTGCGAGCAACAGCGATCACGTTTCCTGCCGTGCTTTGCAACAGAGCTGCGTTTGCCCCGGCAAGTGTGAAGACAACATCAAAGCCCACTTTCCTCGCCGCTGGGAATCGCGCAGCGTTCCTTGTCGTGGAACGCAAGGGAAGAAGTTTCTGTCTAATGGATATCATGACGTTCACGAATGTGGCAATAAATAAGAAATGCCCTCTGCTAAGACTGCAGTGGCTGCCTAGCAAGCTTTGTAGAATGTGCATCTGCAGAGATATGCAAATATCGGCTCTTCCGGGTAACGATTTTTGAGGACAGTATGCTACAGAAATTCGCTGCATACCAAGAGGCTGTATATGTATACAGTGTAAAAGTGGCTGCGTGCTCTAACAGATTATTTTAGAAATAGCTCAAAATCACTTTAGCGGGTGATGGATTAAGAAGTTTAGCACAAGGCTAAATTATTTTGGCAATGGTCGGGAAAAATCAAGCGCATAAATAATTTGAGTTGAGTTGATTTTATTTGGCGATAATTAAATTAATAGCATAAATAAGCGTTGTTTACAATATTTTTTTCACATTGTACTAAATAATTGAAGAGTTTTCAATTGACATCGAACTTTTTAACCAATAAAGTTTTTTCTTCACACAACCAGCAGTGTACGAACTATTAAGCTGATTTTGTGGAGATATTACGTTTTTTTCTGTTTTGTGAAAATAAAAAAATTAGACTTCACTTTGGGGACAGCAACTTCACTTTCAACCAAACGCTTATATATACAGGAAAAGCACGAGCAATGAGTTTTCGGAAAAATGTTTTCAGAAACTAATATACAGTTTGCTTCGTTTGTTTTCAGTTTGCAGTGAGAGTCAGAAATTTTTTTTTAAACGCAGGGACAAATCCAAATTTTTCTACAAATTCATATTAAACGTTAATGGCAACTAATTTTGGGCTTCGCTGCCAAGTTTAAAGCATTTAACTTGTGTTAGGTTTTGCCACAAATTTTTTGTCAAAAATATTGATACGGTTTCTCTCTAACAGAACAGTATAATTAGCTTCACAATCTAGACAAGGTTCTCGCTGTTGTTTCAATGCTATTTGAATATAAGCATTATTCTAAGTGTGATACATTCTTTTCAATTTTTTTACAAATGTGCATCTACGCATTTTCAACGTGCAAGTTGTTCAAAAAGTTCTTTTGAAGTCGACCCATACGCCTTTTTCCACCTTCGTTAGAAATTGTAAAAGCAGAAACAACTGTTTGCCTACAACCATTTTCTTAGAAGTAAGGCTGCTAATCGACCTCGATCTAACTTTTCCCGCTGATCATTTAATGTTTGTAATTCAAGTGCCTAGGAAAATGACCTGCGGTCCCATAGAAGAATTAGAGTTCGCTGCTCTGTTTAACAGCGGCAACCTCACACCTTCGCTGGGAAGCAACAGCAGTGTGAAGTCGCCTCTTCGTTTAATGACATCGTCCCTGTCTTCTCGCTGGAAACGAGTTGGACACGACGTGCTGTTGTCGGAATCAGCCAACGTGGACGCTTGCGAGTTGCACGAGTTTTCTAACGTCAAAGCCTCTGTCAAGAATACGGACGTCGACGAAGCTCAGAAGACCCTTGCCATACTTGAAGAGCTCAACGATAACTTGTTCGCAGGTACATTCCCGAACGTTTCCACCATAAATCACTTAAGCTCGGCCCAACGGCAAGGCGAAACATTTTTCAGGTCAAGCTTTGTAAACAGTCCTGCAAACGTGACGGATTCAAGTACCATGGAAAAAGCTATCAAACAGGAATCGAGCGATGAATCGTCGTCGTTTGATTTTGCTCTTGAAAGCTTGATGGAAAATGACGATCACGGCTACCACACGACTTTAAACAATTCATATCAGGATGATGCCGCTTTGTCCGATGAGGGTTCGGCCGCTCCCCCAATATCTAGCATCGAGCCCACGCTTGGCTTCGAGGCTGGGGTTGACTCTGATGAAGCTGTCCGCGCACTCATGCAGTACTTGAACGATTCCAGTCAGCACAGTCGCTATCGAGTTGTGTCCGAACCGACGTCGCTTCCCAGCGTTGAAGAGCTGCTGTCTCTGTCATCCGACAGATCCGGAAACTTGAAGTCCAGTTTCAAGAACCAGTCGTCGTCGCCGTTCGTTGCTCAGCAGCCAACTACCCACATTATCGATACCTCGTTTCGACCAAGCAATCCAGTTGCGCGAAGTATTTCTTACGAAGCGAATTCCAACGTGTTCACAACGTTCCAAAACGACCATTTTGATTTTTCGGCGGTTCCCGATCGCGTCAGTTACAGCAACATTCCGAAAATCACCACAGGCCATCGTTTCATCGCAAACGACGTCGTACTTGACCAAGAAGACCTTGAAAATGTCGCCTCGTTCAGTCACACCAGTCACCCGAACGGACAGCAGTGCTTGGTGTGGGCGTGCAAAGCGTGCAAGCGAAGGAGCGGGCCTCACGACCGGCGACGAGCGGCAACCCTTCGTGAGCGCAGGCGCCTGAAGCGCGTTAACCAAGCGTACGAGAAGCTGAAACGGTACGCCTGTGCAAACCCGAACCAACGCCTGCCCAAGGTCGAGATCCTGCGCAACGCCATCTCTTATATATGCAATCTGCAAAGACTGCTGTATGGCGACCAGGTCGTTCCTGCGAACCTGTCGCTTGAAGGAAGCAAAGCGGAAGTAACTAACCCGTGCACGCAGTACACTTCTCCTCTGAAAGAAGGAAACAACCAGACTGCCCCATGCCATGTGTTACCGAATGCCGAGCTTGATATCTTACCGACATCTAGCAGCCTTCCCCTTACCGAGACCAAGCCGGTGGTGATACCGACTGTGAAACAGCTGATGACTTCCGAGGTAAGCAGTTACAGCGGGTGAAATATCAATTCCTATGCTGCTTGTCATTTTATGCATCCAAGAGGCAGATACGATCTGCTGCTGTAATTTTGAAGATGACTGGTTTGTGATCTTGCAAAACTATGAAAAGTATAATGAAGAATTTTGCATCATACTACATTAGCTAAAATGAAGCACTTAGTCATGAAAATTTATGCAAAACGCTTTAAAGTTCGTTTCTGAAACCTCGTTTTGAAATGACCCCATCTGGCAGTAGTTGGTTCGACTTATTTTACCTAGAAGTTAGGTGATGTTGTATATAATACACCGACTTTTGAAAGTCCATCTCACTCTCTGAAAGTGAACTTAAAATATACTAGGAGCGACATCACCTCATAACAAATTTATTTGATCTTAACTGTGAACAACCCATCTGCTGTCGCTATTCATTCCAAAACTCTGTGACTTGCGTTATTTGTTGTTGTCTTTTGAAATGCGCGTTCGATATTCAAGAACGTGCTATTGGTTTCAAACCCCAGGGAATATCAACACCATGCGGATATCTGGTAATGTCAACACAGCGCACAAACTCCGAGTCGCAAATATGCCTCTATGATCTCGAAGTAGCAGCTTCGTGTGCCTACCTGGACCACATGGGAACTGGCTTAAAGTGTCAGTTATTGGTTGCATGCAACCAGATTTTTAGGTCGAAGTTTAGGTGCGCCAACGTGATGAAGTCAGTTTACCGCATTCGAATTGCAGAAAAGTCACATCTGGCATCCAGCATGCAACGTTATCACATCGAGGTGACATCAAAGCTAGAAGAAGCTCATTAGGGCGTAAAGTTTTCCAAGCGTTTTGTTAGCTTTTAGAAATGCAGCTTTGCTATGTCCCAACCTACGCGCGAAGAATGTTTTTAGGCCGAGCAGCCGGTCTAATCCTTTGCTGAAATCGTGAAAGGTGTAGAGGTTCGAAAAACGTAATTTTCGTAGAAGCAAATTTTGATTCTAGATACTTCTATCGGCTGTCACGATTAATTTGCACTGCAGATTGACTGTATGGGACAGGTTGTACATTTTCCTGAAAACTGATTTTGAACTGATGATTTTGTTCAAATCTTCGGGTTTTGTTTTTATGAAAGACGCGCGGAATACGTTTTGTATAATAAAAGCACCGGCATTACTGTGACATTTGCTATTACCAACCGAAAAACATTATTATTCTTCTAAAAGCAGGATGCACTACTTCTTTGCAAATTTGCCTTGTTATTAGAGTGCCAAAACAAAATGGCGAGCTAAAGTGCAGCAGATCCCTACAAACAGGTCAGACAGCGCATACGATGGGACAATTTCATTTAAGTGAAGTCAGTCGATATATTTAGACTGGGGTGATCACTCACATTATGACCACTTATTGAACATCTCATCTTAAATCACCTTCCTATTACAGACTTTCAGGTCAGGAATTGTTCGAACATTGCTATAATAAGCTAACAAAATGCAATTTAAAAGTCTTTATAAATAGAAATTCTAAGACAAAACTGAGTAAAAAGGTATTTTTGAAAAAAAGAAAAACTTTGTTAACGTTCTTTAAAAACAAAAATAACTTAAACAGAAACAACAGTGTGATGCACTACATATTATATTTTTGTGAAAACATGCAGTTCGAACTGCTCGAGGTACACTGAAGCAAGCCCGATGCATTTTGCTTTTCACTTGAAGTAATTATTTGGTTGCTGCTAAATAGACAAAACGTGGTTTTGCAGATGCGAATAACAACAAGAGGACAGTAACTAATATTTATTGCTTCAATAATCCTTCACAAACTACGTTGTATTAAAGTATATTTTACATTCAGCTCTGTATTACGTCTAGAATAGGCTTGTTGTGATTCAATACCCTTAAACAGAAGATCATCTAGCCATTTCAAATGTTTACCGCTGTTGGAAAAACGTAAGTGCTATCTTAGGCAAGTCGTAATTCCATTGTTCATCGCTGCATAATGCTGAGCAATCTTCGAGATAAGCATTCGTTCGTGAATTTGCTAATTGAGATGAATCATGTCTGTTTTCCAGGACCCTTTCATCGCCACAACACCCGCTAAAGACGATCCCGCTTCGTCACAGTCAGAAGTGTTTCGAATCACTGACGAGGCTCCTGGTCAGTTTTTTTGTTTCTGAGACACCTAAGCTGCTAATTTGCTACTTTTCAAGCATTTGCAAGATGACACGAAATACTCTATGCAGGTGTTGCATCTTCTGTTTAAAGTGACAAGAGCGTTTTTCAGTTTGAATTTTCATGAAGTCTTCTAGAAGACAAAAAAAGCGCTTTTCTTTTTGACTGCATTTTCACGAGGTTTTCTGGAGAATCTTGCCATCGTCAAACTATACTTGATGCTCTTTTGTGATTAGAAAAAGTGTAAAAATCACCGGCCTCACACAATTTATATTCCGTTGGCTAACTAAAACCAGAAAAGCAGCATATTTAAGACAAAAACCTTTGGCAAGCTTTACGAAAGATTTGAAAAAATTCGCTTGTTGGTAACTGCAGAAAAGACCGTTTTTGAACAAGAAACGTACGGCATCAATGTCAGTTCATTTTCATTCTGCTTTAAGCAAACCTTTTGCAACATCACAAAAGCACGCTAATTATCATCATAAAAGCACAGCACAGCAGTCGCAAACTATTCGTATACCCGACTCATAGACATAATAGCCCACAAAATGTCTTTGCTAATGCGTGAAAGGTGACATAAATCGGGGAGTAAAACGTTGCATAGCTTGTTTGCATGCCTTGCAAATGAAATGCGAGTACTCACTGAAGGCAAGACCACTAAAGAAAAAAATGGTGTAGTTTCCAAGTTTTCACAGATGAACCTACAAATGATTTCTGAAAAGTCTCCACTTACGCCTATTCTGTTTCTACCTATTAAACCTCTATCGAAAATAAACGTACATCGGCTCATCAACTCTAAGTAGCGAAATATACTTGGCCACATCCCAGGGCTCCACATTTTACACAACAGATTGTAAGGTTGCTGGTTGCAATAAAGTTAATAAGTTAGTAAGTTAACAAGTTCTGATTTGATACGTATACGTTTCTAATCAAGTTTAAACTTAAAGCATCCTCTCTTTCAGTTCGAAAGCTCCCTTATAAAAGTTGTTGATTGGTGAAGTGTATGTTTAGAACTGTGTTTTTTAATCTCGTTGGAGGTACTGAACCCCTAAGTTTCATCCGTGCATTCACCGAACTTTTCGCTACTTGAAAAATAAAATATAATTTCTTCGAAACATCATTAGCGCACAAAACGTACCGTGGATCCGACCTCTGTCGAATCCCTAAAGCTGGCTCACCGAATCCTTTGGTTTCGATGGAACACAGGTTACGAACCACCAGCCTAGAAGGACCAAACCCATGTAGCAGTCAGTAACTTGTTGACGCTAGCTGTATGAAAATAAACATCTAGTCGCAAAGGAATCATCAAAAACCTATTTTCAAAACCACAGTTCCAGTGGAATAATTTACTAGGTTGTAATTGTGATAAAAGAAAACTGAAATTGACTCTTGAGTGTTTTCCAAATCTGTAGGGTTACGTTTTTATTTTAAAACAATCAACATTTCACCATTTGAAGGGGATTAATCTGACAACTGAGTAGCAATCTTGAGTGGATTGCGAGGGAAATGATATGTTCGCAAGCTGCAGTATGTCGCAGAAAGTCGCGTGAAATTTTCTCGGTCTGGAGCGTATCCTGCTAAGATGCCCAGGAGACAAGTGTCTTTCGCGACAAGTAACGAATAAGTGGGACGTAGAGTCATATCCGAGTGGCAGGTTATTGGGTTTTCCGCCTCCGATCCCTGCGGTGTCTTGTGAGGAATCAAAATGTCAGCAAATCCAAGTGGTGGTAACTTGCACAGACGAAGAAAAGACTTGCACGACAGTTTTATGCAGCACAAACAACATTGCAGCTTTTTGAATTTGGGCTCGTTAAGGATTTGGATACCACCAAGAATAAGGTTCGGGGATGTACTGTATATTGAAATAAATGCAAGTGCAAGAAAGTGAACTTTCTACCATATTAGATTCGAATTGATTAGGGTTAAGATTTTAAAGGTGTTAATTGGGTTTGCGTGTTCACCCACACTCTTTTATTGGGTGTGAAGCAATAAAAAAATGACCTCACTTTTTTGATCAGGAGAGGGTAGTGCGTGGTTGCTCCACTTCATCCTTGGCGCAGCGTAGTGGTGAGAATTAGTACCGAAACGGCGACAGCTGTTCTGCGGATGCTTCAAAAGTTAGTTGACCTGTCGCTGTCGTGGTAACCTTCGCTCGTCTTGATTTTTGCAAATCGGATACTTATACATCAGCGGCCCAACAAAGCGAAGTGCATTTACATATTAACAACTTCTGTAAAGTTTTCATGGGCGCAACCAAACGATTATTTTAATACGAAAATTAACACTCTACCAGGGGTAACCGAAAGGCATGTTGCTGTGTTGAGACAGTACATCAACAATATACGTGACTTCAGAATGACGGAGAATTGTTTTGTTTCGATAAGGCACAGCAAAGCAGAAATACTCCATATCAATCCAAAGAACAGGAACGTAAGAATGCCATAAATGTTTTCACTTTTACATGCGTTAGAAATCAGCCACAGAAGTACTTAAGCACAACAAATGGAACCCTCTGAAGGAAAAATAAAAATAATAATGACGCGATTGAAGTGGATCGCTTTCACGATTCAGCTTTGAGCTTTCAACGAGTTGTCACCTTGGGATGCGCGAGGTGATTGGCCGCAGTTGGTCGCGTGCCTTTTCCATTAAGAGAGCCGGTGTGGGACTGCCTAATGCGTCAATTACCAAGGCGTGACATTCCATCGACGCGCGAAGCTTCAGTTTTGTTCATGACCATCACAATCACAGTACAATTGCTGCTCTTGTTTTATTAGGGCATTAATGCTACATGTTTTGCATCCTTCCGAGGCAATTGCATCATCGTAAGAGTAGATGCAACAAAATTAACAGTCATTCCCCAACAAGGAAAATCTGAGCGGAACTTCGCGAAATTGTTGCGTGTTTGCAAAGCCTATAGCTTTAGCTTTCCATAGCTGCTTGTTAAATTTAAGTCTCCAGCTTCTCAATGCGTTTGATAGTACCACAAACCCTACCTTTATTTCTTTCAAATACCTTTTATACGACATAGCAGTTGACTGTAAATTTATCTCGCTTGTGTTTCAACTTTATCAAACAATGATCAAGTTTTGTTTATAACAGCACATTAATTTGAAATCGAGTGAAACTAATTTCCCTCATGTCAAATAGTTGGCTGTGTCGATGATACTCCTGTGGAGATGCCACATGCATTTGGCTGCTTTATAATTTTTCTGGAAACATGATCACTGAAAACAAGTTGGACCTGCTGACATGAAAATATGCTACACGTATAATATTGTTTAATCCAGCAGCTAATCACAAGCTGCAGTTCATGTGCCACTGCCATAAAAATGTCTAACTACCCTACTACTTGGCCTGTTTCACATAGGTAACAGTGTTCTATCTGCACTTGGACAAGGTGGTTACTCGTAGTGTGTAACCATTTAGTTAAACCTACAGTTTTTGAGATAGGCCAGTCATTAAAACACATTTTAATGTACACTATAAAGTTCCACGACCATTCTACTCCTGACTCATTTCTGCTGAATTCTTTCCTGCAGATGTCAAGCCCTTGATCGAGGAGCACGATTCGAAAGGAAACTCAAGCCTCGTGTGTCTTTCGTCGATTGTTGAAAGCATAACGGAAGAGTTATGACGACGCCTAGGCAATGTTCTCACTGCAGTCGGACAAACTGCATCACGTCGCCTTTGATTCGCGATCGTTTCTTCCTGAGCAAGAGAAGCTTGCGTATTTTAAACTTAACGCTGCGCAAGAACAAACTCTATTCAGTTGTTCTTTTGCTGTCACTACAAGATTAGAGCAAAAACTGTATTCATCCTAAGCATTTATCGTAAATGCGTTGTTCGAATAAATCTTTTGCAATCAATTCACTCCATGATGCCAGCAATTTAAGTACATACTGCAGATAACTTTTAAAATGTTTTAGCATAAGTTTCACAGGTGTTAGTCGGGCTGCAAACACAACCATTGCAAGAAAGAGCGCTTTGTTACTGTCAATTGCAGTGATGATGTACAACTGACAACCGCATGTTCAGCTTGTTTTCAGTGCGGTTATATCAGCCCTACACAAAACACGGCCCGCGAAAGTTTTTCTTGCGTTCTTAATTGTAGAAAATGTTGCAAAAGCTCGACCTCGAATAGGTAATTGTCGTTCCAGAATTTCTTCCATGCTACAACGAAATCTCCACATCGAAATGAAACAGACTTTTGCGGCCGCGGCGAAGTTATGTTGATAATTTGGCCCTTCGAGCTTTCTGAGTTGTGCAGGCCTGGGTTACATGACCAAAAGCCGATTGCTCAACGGCACAACTACGCCACTGGCAGCCGGACACTTTAGTTTTGTCTTTGAATAACCGAGGTCTAATCAGGTTTGTTGTTGAATCATCCGTTTTCGCAGAAATACTATAATACAGACACGATAACTTCATGTCAGAATTGCTATGATGCCATGCACTTGTGCAGAAAAGATCAGTTCACAAAGTCACTGAATCGAGCACCAAAGTAAGTGGAAAGGGATTGTCGGCAACAACGTCGGCCATGTGTGAAAGGGATCCACACAGTGTTTCGCGTACCACCTTCAAAATTTATTCAAATTGGGGGCAGCGCTTGTAAACACATCAACGGAGCTGATCGCATCCATTTGCTTGCAGCTGTACGCATTAGGTGTACATTTAAAGCAGTGTTGCCAACCTTGCGGTTTTCCCGCGAATTTGGGCTTGTTTTTTGTAGAGTTGTGGTTTTTTTTGAAGACTTGGGGGTTGCTTGTTTTTGGACTTGTTTTAATTGAAATATGCTTGTTTTATGCAGATTTCTGTTTTGCGGATTGCTTTTTTTTCAAATGTTATGGCACTTTTGCTGTTTCAATGTACTCCTGAAGGCATATTGGGCGTGATTTTGTGAAAATTTGCCCATTTGGGGCTTGTTTTTTCGGATTTGCCACCCGGATTTTGTGTTTGATTTCCTTGCTGATTTTTCGTTTTGTTGAATTTTCCTGGCAACGCATTTAGGGCTTGTTTTTCGGTTAAATTACCTATTTTTGGCTTGTTTTTCAAATTTACTTGCTTGTTTTTGCAACATAACCTGGCATCACTAATTTAAAGGATAGCAATATATGGGTTCGCAAGAATTTGGCCTCGTCATCCGATATAGTAGACGGAAAAGTAAATGTTAGAAACGTGGCATTATGACAGTAGCTACCGGCTCCGGCTATTTTGGAAGTGCTTCAGATAGTTTTGAAGTATTTGTGCAGTAATTGTAAACAAAACTTGCGCCACGACGAAACAAGAAATGGAATTTTAAAATCGGAACTGTTTACAAAAACAAGGAATATTGATTGTGAAAACCGGACTTTGTTCAAATAACACTCCTCCAGGTTATGGGATACTTAGTCAGCCCCATCACGTGAATATCATTTTTACGAGATTTCAAGTGCGATTGCAGGATTAGACTTGCTGGCCTTACAAAATGCAACTACGGGTAGCTGTTGAATATCAAGCCCCCAAATGGAAGTTCGAGACACCAATTTACAAAAAAAATGAATAACAGTAATAAACCACCATAAAGTTAATAAGCATTGTTTCATTTCTGAACACACGTAGCCACCGTGCAAAAACTTTTAACGAGGTTCTGGTGAGAGGCGGATCTTTGGCGATCTTCAAGCAACATGTAAATAAACTTACGGAGGAGGTTCGTCTAAGGGCCTAGGCTACGTTATGAAATCAATCTAAGAAACTGCTTTCGCTTTGAATAGATTTAGTTCAAACTATCGTGAAAATAATTAAGCCAATTTCGTTGCTAATAGAGCTTATGGTTGAAATCTTCTACCACGAAACAGTTTTAAAATCATGTTTGGATTGCGCTTACACTGTGAAGTGAAGGTGGCTGTGCACAGGATATAGGTTTTTGATGGGCGGATTTCGCAAAATGATGTGAGCTCGTGCAACAGTTCTATCATGCTACAGAAATTGGTAATGAAGCCAACGCGATCATCACTTGCGCTGATCAGCCATATTAGACAAAAAAGGTAATTGTTTCAGATAAACTGAACTATCGCGGAACACAAACTTAAACATAAAAGTTGTGAGAGGGTATCTGGACGCAGGCGATAACGCAGATCCCACCGAAACCCAATTATTGCTTTTTGGCCCATTTACAATGTTCCTTGAAATTTGCACACAAATTCATTCCGTGGTATTTGCATTAAAACGACAAATTAACAAGCAAAAATTATGCGAAAACAATTAATCTCCTTTGCGCAGGAAATAAAGTTTTTGTAAAATATCAAGCTCAAGGGGGTTCTAAACCCAACCCCCTTGCGTACGCCCGTGTATTAGGCTAGCCTTCTAATTTTTGTTCTGTCCTGATCGTTCGGTCTGCATCTTGATTAAAACTGAAAAGTTTTCATTTTCGGAAATGTTGCGAAGAGAACTTTATCTTTGACCGTTTACGAAAAAGTTGTATTGCGGTTGAATAAGCACGATGACGTCTTTGAATGAAATTTCATGAAAATTGCTCCCCCGAAATGAAGAGCTGTTTGCGCCCCTGGTGTCAGTTATTGATTTATGTAAGAATGAGCACTCATGTCCGACATTCTCACAATTCATTTGCTTCAATATATCCAATACAACCTTCGGATCTTGTGTTTTCAAATAGAAACATTAGTTTTATTCGAAATATTGCAGAGTTGTTCTTGATGTTCTGTTTGTCAAACTTCAGTGTTGGTTGAAAATCTTTTTAGTAGGGATTATCTTAACTCAACAATTTGATGAATATTTTAACCAAGCTTGAAAATAATAATTTTGAATTAAGTTGCATCCGGTGGTTCAAAGCAATTCATCTATCAACCTAAGGAATCTCCTATTCACCACTGTACATTTCATGAAATGCGATTAGGTCTTGTTTTTACCTTTGTTTTGATTGTTTACAAGGATAATGCAGGTCTATTCTGGAGACGAACCATTGCTAAATATGGTTCATTTGGCAACTGTAATTTTTTCCTGGTCTGATATTTCGCAATACAAAGAAACCCAAAACTGAAAATTGGTGCAGAGCATCGTTATTTGACAATTGATCAAGATGATGTTGAACGTTTTGGTGAGGAAAAGACCTGATAAATCGTTATGTCCACAGTGTTCCTCGAATGCTTCCCACACGTAATACTGGGAACACGATCAGTGCGTTCCTGTGAGTGAGTTTCATTCCACTTGTTCTCCATGTGTAGTAAGTTCAAATTTGATTCACAACCAGGAGTACTTGCAATCTCTAGGGTGCGAGAGATCATTCCTGGGGATGCTAGGAGCGTTCGTCTTAATTTTGTATGAGCCTTTTCGGATTTTTTCACAGCAAATCATTTCGTGCACATTATCGCATGCTATTCATTTCAAGCACTCATCAAACCCGTTTACGTCAAATCCGTTTTAGTTCAAACCGTCAAACGCCTCGCCAAACCCGTTCAACGTTCATTTTAAGTTCTGTACATTCTTTTGTTTTACTGTAGCTTTTGATTTGTGTTTTACATGGCAGCAACAGCAATGTTGCAAAGCACTTTTGCTGCGCTATGTTGAAGCTACAATACCACAGAACAGTGGTTCCCAACCGCCGTGCCGCGAAAACTCCTCTACGTGCAGCAACGCGACAGAACCGTCGCCAGAAAGTCGTCAATAGGGGGGCGTTACGTTTGTGAGGGAGGGCTTTACGTTCGTGCAGGGGTGGCTTGACATTCAAATTTGACAAAAATTCCACTAATTCATGGTTTTTCATGTTTCAATTTGGAAGGGCTTGGGGCTTTCTGGGAGGGCTAAGCCCAGCAACGCCCCTCCCCGTGGCGCCCCATGGCGACGGGACTGCAACGCGATAAAGCAGACTGGATTTGATAGCCTGTATGTGATGTTTAAAGCGCATTGTCCCTGTTGGAAATTGCCCTAGGTGGAAGTTGTCCGGTGGCAACCGTCCGGGTGGCAGTTGTTCAGGTGGCTTTGTCCTTATACCGCTGGTTACACCAATGAGAAAGCAGACCCGAGGGCGACCATGAACCAATTGTTGTGACTGCATCTCCGACCTTCTTTCGTCCAGTCATGGTGTGGAGCACGTAGAACTATCAGAGGTTGCCGATGACCGTGACGTATTTCGAGATCCCACAGGGCTGCTAGCCAATGACCTTTGAGAGGAAAAGCGCTTATGAAAATGAAGGAAGAATGAATGAATTTAATTCATTGACCAATATCATGCACATATTGTTCGTATTTTCAAACGACAAACATCACTTTGCATTTGATAAAACCAGTCTTAGCACTCTACACGCATCATAAATAGTCTGGATGCATTTAAACTGGAACCATAACGTAAGCAAAAAAATTAAAAATAGATCCACTGCTACAGACGTCATGACAACTCTGCTAAATGTTTGGGTGTCAAGATATTTTTGTTTGACAAAGTGCAATACAGATGTTTCGCATAAAGATAGTTCAATGGATTTAATATCGTGGAAAAACTTTAAACCACGTTCTCAGAATTCCTGAGATCTTGTCAAACCTTGGTGTAAAAACACTTTGCAAAGACATCGCTTTCAAATGAAGGGATAATGGTTCGGTATGATGCTGACAAGTCAACCACCCATGACTAACAACCGTAAACAAATAAACGATTGGTCTTACAATTGAAATAAATGAATATTATTATCAAAGTGTCTTTTGGACGGATGCAAAAACGATTACCAAAGCGATTTTCAAAAAAATATCTATCAAAGAACTGCAAAGGATTACGAAAGTCATTTTGCATCAGGAAACTGCCGTGTAGAACGTAGCCTACATAAAATAAAATCTTCTCTATGATTGCAATAGCAATCAAATTCAGTGATTTTGGTGGTATAGATTTAATAAACAACAGTTGTTTTATTGATATTTCATGCATTTTGATTTTGCGTTTCCTCAAGGGCATAATTCTACCAGAACAGGACTTTTCGGTCTGGTCGATTCGGTATGGCCGTTTCGGTCAGCCGTTTCGGTATGGGCCGTTTCGGTCTGGGCGGTTTCGGTCTGGCCATTTCAGTCTGAGGACATTTTGATCACGACATTTCTGTACATAAACAGCTGATTGCATTTGTTTATTTAACTGATTATATAGGCAGACGAAATGTCACGCTAGCTGGTGTTATACAAACTCCCTTTTGAGGAGTCATGATTGCGATTAAATCTGAATTGTAATTATGAGTTTGAAGTATTTGTATTTAATTGAAAATGACGATAATTATTTAATTTGCTTACTGATGATAACGAAAATCGTATGTTCATGCTGATTAACTGTTGGATCTTGGATCATGTTTGTAGTTTTTTATAATAAAACCTTTCATTGCTTTAAGTATCTTTGCATTAAAAAGTGAACATATAAGATTTCTGCAAGATTTCATAGCCTGACCGAAAAGTCTCGTGACCGAAACGGCTCAGACCGAAGCGGCTCATACCAAAACGGCTCAGACCGAAGCGCCACACCGAAAAGTCGCGTACCCTAATTCCACACATAAAACACCCCATTTGTAACCAATACCTTTCACAAACGAAATATCCGCATAAATGGCATTTTTGAAAAGATCTTAGATTGAGTATTCATGGTATGCAGGCTGTTTAGTAAGCTAAACCATTGCAAATAAACAACAGTGTTTTGCTGTAAGATACAGAAGGTATTTTCTAGATTTTTCTCCAGCAATTTGTTTCAACGGATAACAGTCAATTTAAGTGCGAAGTATCAACACCTTCAAGCCAAAACTAAACCGCAAACATTAACATAGAGAAACAAGTCGAGATAATGACAAATGCAATTATAATACAGTAAATGCAACAGCGATGTAGACTTACAACAAACAAAATAATTTTTAGAACAATTCGCAGAGAAATAATCTAGTGTAGGGCACCGCAGTCACCACTTGCACAAAACTTATTTGAGTGTACACATAAAAATTTTATCGTTTCGAATGAAAAATTTCCTGAAATTACGCACTGCAACTTGATTTCAGTGCATTACTATCAAAGCAAGATTGGTGCTTTTCAACAAGCTGAACGGTCTGATTCTAAAGAGTATAAAGCATGAACTTCTATGTGAAATAGAAACTACCAGTATCATAAACAAATTCGCTATGGCAAAATCTTGAAAATACCATCCTAAGCAGTGAGTTCGCTGCCTTTGGCAATCAAGTTTGACACATACTGAGACTACACTGTCTGTAGATATAGCAATGATCAAAATTTGGTGAGTCTGGAAGCATTAATTACTGTCTCTGTACTGTACTTATGAATTGTACAGCAGTGCTTCTTGGTAAAAAGATACGTAGGCCTGCAGTATATTCGTCTTCGATAAAAAGGAGATGCCCATCATGTCCATCATTTGCTATTTGGGACCAAGATTTTCGGAATTCAATATGCCTAATGGTACTCAGATGCAGGCCCGTAACCAGGGGGGAGCAGGGGGGTGAAGCCCCCCTAGAAAATTTTTCGGCCCCCATGGAAAAATGTGTTGGATATAATTTAAAAATATTGGACATAGTTCAAAAAATTAGGGTCCCTCTCGGTAAACTCTTCACCCCTCCTAGTGTCCCAAGCTGGTTACGGGCCTGCTCAGATGGATGCCCACAAAATTTATGATTTAACGTTTGTTAGCTTTTAAAGTGTATTTTTAACTTGGGGCACCGCGCTTTTAATATGCTACGGGCCCCGCGCAGCCTTAATCCGGCACTGGCTATGTCGAATATTCTGTGCTAACCATCAGTGGCGTGAAGAGGGGTGGGGGCGAACGGGGCGCCGGCCCCGGGCATCCAAAGAGTGAAATTAAAAAAATTAAATGCTCTAACTTGATGATTTTTCCTATGGTTAAGGCTACTAACACATGCTACATGGATTTAATTTTTCGAAACGTGTTTTGTTGTCAACACCTTTTACGTATTCAAATGTCAGTAATTCTCAACTTCTTCAATACCAGGGACCTATACTCTACCCAATCAAACTGATAGCGACGTGACTTGTTCCAGATCGTGCGATCAAGGGAAAATCACAAAAAAGGATTGAAAGGTAATCAGGGTTGAGAAAGCCCCGTTTTTTAATAAAACCCAACCTACCTCGGTTTTTTGTTTTTTTTATATCCGTTTTTTGGGTTTTTTGAAAAGCAGGTTTGTATTTAAAAGAAAAAACAGCAACACGGAAACCCCATTCTGAATTTTCTTGCATCATACAATAATACATTTTCAGAATTACACAATAATAACTTGTTATACTTATTATGGCATTCGAACTTGAGGGTAAAGAAATGCACCCCATCTTTGTTTTCGCAAAGTGTTGGTGGTCAATTCACTCCAAAGTGATAAGGCTTGGTAAGTAAGCACAGCAAAGAGATAAAAGCCACTCTCACACAAACAAATTTTTGGATGCAGAGAAGGCAGAAAAATTGATTAAATTATACCGATTTTACAGAGCTGAAGAAGATAACCAGTAGAATTTACTCAAACTGTTCGAATGTCTTCTCTTTTTGCAAGTCATTTTAATTTCGTTGCTGTTCGTTTTGTTGCATTAAGAAAAATTACAGTTAACCGTACAAGTGTGCTGCTCATTTTACTTCATAGTACATAAAGAAGAGTGGGATTTTTGGTGGGTTTAGTTGTTTTTTTTAAGTTGGCTTTAAAAAAAAGAAAAAACAGGTGCTTTTTTTGGTTGGGTCCAATTACATCAACCCTGAAGACAATCATGGACGATTAATTGATCTTCTGAGCCAAATTTCAAATCTGTTGTATTTCAACGTGCATGATTTAGCTGATTTTATAATGCACCACTACAAAGTTTCCCGTTTCGTTTTTGTTCTTATGCAGTTGCACACCTGTACTTGCAATATGTGGTTCATTTCAAGTTTCGTCATTAATTGCTAGTTCAGGCGGATTGATCATATCGGCTCACACACGCCCGTATCTATTCTTTCCCTTTAGTAATTTTACATTTTATAGCCACATGTCAAGTAACGAAAGTTTTCAAGCGTACTTTGTGCGCATTCTCAATTCTTGTGTAGTTTACAAGTTTCAAACTGCCAACCCTGGATGTCCGACATCCCATCGCATGCCTTCTGATCGACTGCTATTCCACAAGACATTTGCGCAGCATTGTATTTTTGCAGCTGTGAATCGGGCTGACGTAGCACTGAGTGTGTTCTACTCCCCTTTTTTAACGCGTTGCAGGATATTTTTGCAGTCATGAACTGCTGTGTCTTAGGAGACCGTTGTTAATTTATGTTCATTACAGTGACACGTTGTAGCCTACAACAACGAGTAAAGAGAGTGTGTGTAGAATGATATGCACAGGGACGCGGGAGAATGGAGGCATGACGGGGGCATTTCCTCCTCTACCCTTTAAAAGGGGGGCAACGGGGGCGGAGGTGCCTTTTCACAACAGTATCATAGGCAATTCATGGTTTATCAGGATCAATTTTAAACAAATTTGTTGCAGCTATTCAGACACCCAGAAAATTTAGGATGATTTTCTATAATTTCTGTTATCATTTTTGAGGTCAACATTGTTGATGAACAGAAACAAACATAATTGGTAACGATTTTTTTTGTTTTTTATAAGTTTCCATTGCCCTCACTCTTTTGCTGCTCCTGCCCCACCGCTGCTCCGGCGTCCCTGAATATGCATGCTGTATCAACAAACTTCGCCAAAACGTTGGTTTGCAAATGTGAATATGACGTCTCATTGTTACGTCACAAACAGCGTATATCCAGTAACAATGACCACCAAACGCCACTGCTCAATACTAGAATTTGGCAGGGGGGCATCACCAGACCTCTGCACGCCACTGCTAAGCATATAACAGCGCCACACATGTAAAACGAAACACCATTTCCCGTAGTCTACACAGTTACGCCTGCCATACATGAACGAAAACAGCTCCACGTGTTTCAGTCGTCTGAATCGCCTTGAACTTACTGAGGTAAGCACAAGCGAATTATGGTTATTCGGGGCATTTAACTAACAGGAAAGCAACCAGCAGCAATAGAGCTCACATGCCATGCTCACTC